>TARA_R110002050_G_scaffold133660_10_pt1 | contig 12121 bp, 12 predicted proteins | sample TARA_R110002050 | Tara Oceans TARA_R110002050 (sample SAMEA4396988) | marine metagenome | biome: Polar Biome; feature: [DCM] deep chlorophyll maximum layer (ENVO:01000326); material: water (ENVO:00002006), including particulate matter (ENVO:01000060) such as... | depth 25 m
GGACGTGGCGTTACGCTATTCGATTGCGATTATTGAAGACGATGCCTACACCATGCTGGCAGACAGTCCGCCCACCAGCTTTGCCGAACTGGCACCGGAGTTGACCTGGTACATTACCGGCACCTCCAAGTGTTTTGGCCCTGGCGTTCGATCTGCCTTTTTGCACACACCGAGCAAGCGGCATTCCCAACGGGTGGCGGCGGCAATGCGGGCAATTAATGTGATGTCCAGCCCACTCACGGATGCATTGGTCAGCCGTTGGATTCTCGATGGCACCGCCGACGCCATGTTGAAGGCAACCCGTCGCGAGGCGATTGCCCGCTTGCGGATCGCTGAAGAACAATTGGGCATGCAGCGTATTGTGGCAGCCGAAGGCGCATTCCATCTCTGGTTAAAATTGCCCAAGGCCTCCGGCTGGAACCCTTCCGAGCTGGCGGTTCAGCTACGCCAGCTGGGCGTCAGCGCGGTCTCCAGCGCCGCCTTTTCAACCGACAACAACCCTCCAGATGCGGTGCGTTTATGTTTTGGTGGCCCCATCGGCCGCGATCAGTGGCAAGAAAGCCTGCACCAGGTGACCGATCTGATTGACCAACCGGCCTACCTGGCAACCGGTATGCATTAATCTTCCGCAGCGGCCGCAAAACTCTGTGACCCAAAACTCTGTGACCCAAAACTCTGTGACCCAAAACGCTGCCACCAAAGACCGCTCTGGCTCAGTAGAACACGACTCTGTCGCCTACTCTGTCTCCTACTATGGGCCACTACTCTGGCGGCAACAATTCCGTACCATAGGCGGATCCGGAGCCTGTCGGACTTAGGCGTTCGTCGCGAGGGAAAGACTGGCTTGAGCGATGTTTGCGCAAATTTGAGGCGAATTGAGGCGAATTGAGGCGAATAGTGGTTCTATTTAACAATAATTTGCTCAAAAAAGAGCCAAATTCAGCTTTCCGCAGTAGAGCAGCCCGAAGCCCGACCTAGCTGCGCTGCCAGTCAATACACCTTTCAGGAAGCTTGCATGGATCAGATTGCCACAACGATTCTCGCCTCTGGCAAGTCTGCCGTCGAGCTGGCGTTATTCGTCTTACTGCCGATTATGATTGTGATGCTGAGCCTGATGCGTTGGATGGAATCCAATGGCTGGCTTAACCGGATTGTCACGCTGACCGCGCCCTTGCTGAAGCCGTTTGGCCTGACCGGGCTCGGCGTATTTGCGCTGATTCAGGTAATGATGGTGAGTTTTGCAGCGCCACTGGCAACGCTGGCGGTAATGGCCCGTACGGGTTCTGCACCGCGCCATATCGCGGCGACATTAGCCATGGTACTGGCGCTGGCGCAAGCCAACGTGGTGTTCCCGATGGCGGCTGCCGGGCTGAATATCCCGGTGACTCTGCTGATTGCCCTTGGTGGTGGCCTGCTGGCGGCAGCGGCGACGTATTACGTCTTTGGCCGACACCTGAGTCTGGTGGAACTGAATAACGATCAGGAACTGATGCCCGAGACGGAACCGCCACGGGGCATGATGGCGGTGATTCGCCGTGCTGGCAGCGACGCCTGGGAGATAGCCATTGGCGCCTTGCCGTTACTGGTGGTGGCTCTGGTTGCCGTCAATCTGGTGCGCCTGACCGGCGTGATTGAGCTACTGGAAGCGGCTCTGGCTCCCGCCTTTCTGACGCTGGGCTACCCGCCAGAAACCCTGTTACTGGCGATCACCAAATACGTCGCCGGTGGTACGGCGATGATGGGTATTGCCATGGATCAGTTTGCCAACGGCCTGATCGGGCCGCAACAAATCAACCTGCTCGCCGGGCTACTGCTCTGCCCGCTCGATGTCGCCGGTGTGGCGATTTTGTTATCGGCGGGCAAGCCTGTTGCTGCGGTTGCCAAACCGGCAATTTGTGGCGCACTGGTTGGTGTCGCCTTTCGGGTTGTCTGTCACGGGCTGCTGTATCTGTAACTCCTAGCAGGCCGTTGAAATTCTTATTCACTTCGCCGACAGAAGCTTTTCAACCCGATAATTCACGCTTATCTGGTTGTTTTTTGAGTGGTTTTTCCGCTGGAAGCAGGATTCTCCACCCTGTTTCCGATCTTCAGACGGATTGACCCTGTAACTTTGCCGGTTGTAAGCCATCATGGTCATTCTCCTGAGCGCCCTGATTTAGATGTTTCTCAAAATCCACTGGCTCAGGCTTAGGTTGACATACAGGGCATGGGAGTCCGGGAATCCATTGAAAAAGAGCATTTTACCGAAGCCAGTAGACATCAGGAATAAAATCAACAGCCTGCTAGAGCACCCTCAATCTCATCTATTCCTTTATTCGTTAGTAGTTTCATACTCGGAAATATAACGCCTCAAACACGGGCTTGGTGAAGTTGGCGGCTTTTTTGGAACAAAAAAGGTGACAGCTTTACCAAGTCCGAGTGCTTTGATTTGTTATAGCTTTTACTCATAGTGAGTCCACAGCCGAAGAATTTTGACCGCTTTATCCTCTTCTAGCACTTGGTAAACCAATCGATGTTGGATATTTATTCTTCGGGAGTATGCACCCGCCAAGTCACCAATTAGCTTTTCATAGGGCGGCGGCTTCTGATAGGGATCTTGCTCGATAATTTGCAGCAATTCTTGAGCTTTATTTTTAAGCTCTGATGAGGCGAGTTTGCGAGCATCTTTTTGAGCCTGCTTGGTGTAGTAGAGCTTCCAGGTCACCAATCAAGCTCCTGATTGCACTCGTCGAGCCCAGCGTCCATGCCTTCACGGATGGACTCCCGCATACCAGGCACAGCCAGCAAGTTCAGCGTTTCGCTTATGGCGTTCCAGTCCTCTTCTGCCAGAAGGACTGCATTCCCCCTTTTCCCTGTAATAACAATAGGTTGATGGCTGGCAGATGCCTCGTCAATCAAGGCATAGAGCTTAGTGCGGGCTTCTGTAGCGTTAAGTGTGGTCATAAGTCACCTCCAAATAACGAAGCGTACGCTTAAACGTACGCCGAGTCAACCAGCAGGCTATAACGCCTTGCTCTGCGGAAATTTAGGAGCTCCAGCGTGTAAATTTTCCGTAGCAGCGCTTTGTTATACGCTGCTCCATTTAACCCGAAACAGCAATAATAAAGGCGAGCAACTACACGTTATCATTCTGTTAGAACAATGTGCCTTCATATCCGACTGACTCTCCCTTGCTTTTATTCTTGAACAGGATGAATCAAGCCACGCGTTCTCCATCGATTACCATTGACCAAAGACTCAAACAATACGCCATTGGTTAATTTCAATTCATCAGCATGGTCAGTGACGATAATTTGGGGGCTGAAGCCATAAGCCTTTTTTATCTCGTTACAATAGTTCGATAACTGACTAAACAAATTTTCTACAGCAACAACATCCTCATCAACAGCTCGTTCATTGGCAGAGCGCTGTTCGTTTTCCTTAGCTTTCTGAGCTTCAAAAGACTCAGAGTTATCACGGTTAAAATTAGGAAAATAAACCTGAGTAGGCTGATCCAAAAATAATACCGAAGGGATGGCACATTTTTCACCTAATTCAGCAAAATACTTATGCAATGCCAAAAATAACGTTACATGACAGTAAAGCCAGTTTGCACCACTGCCCATTGAACGTAGGTAAATCTTTTCGTTTTCAGGCGTTAAATGATAAAGGTCGAATGTCTCAAATGAAAAATTTAGGTTGATTGGCTTATAGCTTTTCTCAAATTCAAAATGGCTACCTATGCTAGCCATATATTCGTTTACCTTATCCGATGCAGCTGCCAAACCTTTTTGCACATCGTACTCTTTTAGTGAATCAGCAATCTTCTTGAGATTCTTTTTTAACTCTTTGATTTCTTTTTCTAGTTCAGCGTCATCAGCCATATTTAAGGTGTCAAGAAGTGCATACAGCTTGGCTTTTTGCATAATAATGCTTTCATATAAGCTCTTCTGTTCTGATAACTGCTGATTTGCTTTTTCAATTTCTGTTATTTGTTGATTGAGATCGGTTAGCGACTTACTAACAATCTCTGTATCACGCTGCACTTCAATCAAAGATGATTCAAATTTTGCTTTCATTGGGCGAGCTTGCGCAAGGTTCCCCGAAACTTTCGCAATGGCCTGCTGAAGCTTCTCTGCACTTTGTCGCAAGCTGTCTTTTTCAGTATGACAGAATGGGCATGCCGAGTCGGAAATATAAACCTGCCGAGGTGAGTTAAACCGTTTTACATTATCAACAAATCGTTCTTCTTCCTGGATATGTTTATTAATTGATGCAGTTTGACGCTGCAACTTTCGTAACTCAGCAGTTTTTTGATTGCGCTCGATTTTCAACTGCTCATACCGTTGTGTAATAGCATCGGAATTATGATCTATTTTCTCGGCAACTATAATACTATCAAGCTGATCCTTAGCGTCTTGAGGATGTTGGAGCACCTTTGGCAGTGATATGGGCTCATCTTTAAACCCCATTAAGGCGAAAAGCTGGCTTAGTGCAGGGGCGACTTTTTGTTTATAGCTTTCTGATGTACGTTTATTGGTTTCTTTTTGCCGTTCTAAACGTTTTAAGCCTGTACTTAATCGTTCTTTTTCTTGTGATAAGTGAAAGAATTTTTGATCGACAAGCCCTAAAAATATTTTTGTATGTTCAATTGCTTGGTCGCGCTTTTCCTTTTCGTCGAATCGATAAAACAACGCATGTTTATTGGCAACCAAATTTTGATGTTGAAGCATAAAGGATGAAAAACTACGCACCGATGGTGTCGGCGATTTTTGATTAAATCTCCTGTTAGCTCTCGCGGCCAAAGATTCATCAACATCATCAATATCTAGGAAAAAGTCTCTTAAATGCTTCTTAAACTCGCTTAACGGACGAAAATAGCTGGCATTAAAGTATTCGCGATCAATCTCTTCCGAATCGAATGCGTCAACACGACGAAAAAATGCTTTTGTTGCAACACTGGGGTCGCGGGCGATCACCATATCTTGTTTGTTAACAGCAAGCGCGACATAGTAAATCACAGCACTGTTTGTAATCACCCCCTTGGGAATAGTGTTCTCTTCGCTACCAAAGCAATAATCAAAAATTTCAATTAAGGCACTTTTACCGGTTGACGACTTACCGGTAACAACATTGAGCCCTTCTTGAAAACTAACAGGGTGTTTGAGCCCTTGCTTATCGATCACACCAATTTCATGAATAAGGGTTTTCATCGCGGTTTCACTCCTAAAAACGCATAAATCTCGACCACTGAGTGCTCACTAAATAACCGACCTAACTTTTCTGCACTTTTTTGAGTGATAACAACCTCATCGGATTTCGTTAGGGATAACCGCTGCTCATTAACGTTTAGCCAATCATTGACTAAACAGTATTGAATACACTGTTCCGTTAAGGCTTGAAATCCGTCAATGCGTTCTTGAAGATCATAAAGTTTTGGCCTGTCGTCAAACACAGACCATATAGAGCTTCGCTTGTTCGAGTTCAACAGCTTATGGCTATATAAGGGATGGCTACAAAGCGGTATGACCAACTGGGCAAGCAACAAGTTGTTTTCAGATTCCTCTAGGGTCGCATAAAAAGAAGCCAAGTATGAACCATACTCAAATGGGTTGTACTTTAATTCATACAGAGCGTCGACAATGCTACTCATGGCTCAACCCTCCACTTCAAATTACGCTCGTCATCGTCCATTGCATCATGGATAAGACCATTTCTAAAAACTATATCTGGATTAGGGTAGCCCTCGATACCGAATGGAATTTCGCTAGTGACTTGATCAAATAGATCTTGTGATATTGCTACTGGACTACCTTTTTTTCGGCAAGCACTGCGATATTTTGCAGAGAAAGTTTTAATCCACCTCTCTCGATACTGGCTAACCACTTCCCTGAATTGAGGATAGCCATTTAGTTCCTCGATTAACGCGTTTCTAAGTTCAAGCCAGCTACCTATGGCTTCTGGTAAAACATCGTCATACTCAATCTCAATGATTTTTTTGGCAAAAAACTCTTCAATATATGTATCTACTTCATTTTCTGTTGCATCTCTGACATCAAAATCAGGAATAGTAAATAAAGTAGGCCCCCATTTTGCGGTCAAGGACTCTCGTTTTTGGTCAAACGAGGTTTTATCAATTACCCATTCGGTATCATTGGCCTGCTCATAGATAAAGCCAATTAGACCTTCAGAAAAAGCTTGCCTATTAGACGGCGGAATGTAGCCACTGAGCTTATTGAAATATATTTTTTTCAGTGTTCCTAAATCTGCTGATTCAATATGTAATACGACTTTTCCGAGTACGTGCATCAAACATTCTTGAGCTGTATCCACCACAACGGCTTTCTGTATTTTTATGATTTCAGATGGCTTTTTAGCATTAAGCTGTTCATCAGTACGTTCGGCAAAAATATCTTGTAGCACAGCCAAACGTTGTTCAGGTGTTTGTGTATTCCAATCCTTTAGCCGAGTGGTTGCTCCAAAAGCCTGAGTGGTATGCAGTACCAAAACACCATATTGGGTATGATCGAACTCGGGAGCTAACCAGTTCTTGAGTGTTTTCCAGAGATTTTCGTGATGGTCGGTAAGCCGATCAGCATAATGTTTAACCTCCGTTTGGGATGAAGCTAATACATCAGGCGACATAAGACTCACATCACCGTCTTTTTCAAACCATACGGATTGGCCTTCTTCCAATGCAAAGCACTTATCCAAGCCAATCAAAACTTGGTAATGAAAAGCTAAGGCGGTTGTTAACGCGGAATTTTTAGTTTTTCCTCCACTCATAGCTTTCAGTTCCTAATATCCATTTATAGTAAATCGCGAATAGCAAAACGATTCCATTTTTTAAATGCGAATGTGCACAATATTTTCATTAGCGTATAACGCCCCACTCACCGGAATTTTAGGAGCGAAGCGAGTAAAATTTCCGCGTGCAGTGGCTTGTTATAAGCTAGCTTAACCAACCCCTGATTTCCTCTATCCACGAAGGTACAGTGTACTCTTCGTTCATACCCTCAACATATCGCTTAGAGAATGAAAATTTATTATTATCCAAGTCGAAAAACTGCTCAATTTTAGCCCACTGGCTAGTTTTTAAATCTAGCGCAATTTTTGAACTATCTTGGCTTACCTCGCCTGTAATTTCACTTAAGAAATCAAGTTTTTCAGGGAATTCTTCAACAAAGGAACATAATGTTTCATAAAACAACTTACCATTTAGTGCGTCTTCGATTTCTGTTGCTGGTGAAACTGGATTTGCTTGAATATTAACAAGTTTAGTTGAACGGGTTTGCTCGCAATTGACCATCCTCTTACAAAAAAGATTAGGGTAATTCTTTACATCATAATTAACCAATTGTGGGTCGGTATCAGAAAGTAAAATTATTTTACCAGAGATTTCATCTTGAAAATCTTCATATGATGTCGATAAGTGACTGTAAAGTCTTTTTATCTCTTTCGCCCCACCCACTGGAACAATTCTCAATCTCTTTGACTCAATCATATCTTTAAAATATGCACTCAAATATATTTTTTCCGATGAGCCTTCACAAATAATCCAATTAAATGGAGTGTCACCAATTGCGCTTGTAATGACTGACTGCACGAAGTCATTAATGCTTTTTAGCCTAATATCATAAGGCAGGCGTCCTCGAGATGACGCAGTCAATTGTTTAATTTGCTCTCTATAATTAGCTAAGTTAATCATATCGAAAATATGCGAGGATTCGTTTTTGGATATTACTGTTGCACTACCTGTCTCGATAGTTGGTAAAAAACCGTACCAATGAGATGAGAAAACAACTTGCATAGTATCCCGACTAATCTCATATAAGGCATCAAATTGATCGAAGCACGCTGACATATGCAAGGATGATTCAGGCTCATCAATTCCAATTATCAAATTCGCACCTGTATCTCTATGCTTGCTAAGTAAACTATGCGCCACATCAATTATGGCTTTTTGCTTTTCACCTGAACTTAAAGAACTAATTTCCAGCCAGTTATCACCCTGTTTTTTATGTAGCTTTCTTGTACTAAAGAAAGATTGGATAATTAAATTATAAACGTCATTTTTCTTTAGATATTGCTGCCTATCAGTTGGTGTTCTATAAGAGTAAATTTCTAGCTCTTGAGAAAGTCCATCGATAAAAGAATTGAGGCTAGTGTTAATTTCGTTGATTTGTTTCTGAGGAACTCGCTCACTTAGTATTTGTGTTAGCGTTTCCCCCATAAGAACTTGAATTTCGTTAGTCTCTAACTTTGTAAAGAGTTCAGGTTCAATCTCTCTTGGAATATAAATATAATCAACGATTTCTTTAATTTTATTTAGTAAAGGTAAAAAACATTTAAGCTCCTCATCATTTAGAGAAGTTTTTCCAGAATCCACCTCTTCTCCCAATAATTTCTCAACTACCAAACGGTTATTAAAGAGTGATATTGAGGCATCTCCTTTATAGTCAAAGCCTAATGGGATAATCAATAGATCAGTTAGATTTATTCTTTGAGTTAATCTAACTCTATGCTCAACAAAAGCTTTAGCATGAGCTTTAAGTGAAGGTGATACATCATTTTCACTTATACTCGTAGCGACAGAATTTAATAACTCCGCCATTGCTAAGTCATCGCCAGCAAAGTATCTCCGCTCAAGAAGAAAGACAGGTACTATTTGGGGTTTAGTTGCAGACCTACCACTTTTCTTGGTAGCAGTATTAAAGTTCCAAGGCCTGGAATTAAAAAATGTGTCAAGCGATTCCAGAACAGAGCTTTTACCTATCCCATTATTACCAACCAACCCGCAGAACTTATCCTCATCGGTAATTGGAATATAGTTTATTCCTTGATAGGTTTTGTAATATCTAAGAAATGTCCCAATTATCATTATTTCCCTTATTTCTCTCAGTAGAATTATTTTTGAAATGCTAACTCGACAGGCTTATAACGCTTTGCACAGCGGCGCGAGGTACGAGCGTCCGGCACCAAAGGTGCGAACTGCTGCAACTTGTTAGATTTCAACTTCACCAGCCAATACCTGCCCTTTGACTGGGGATATATTCAAATTCTCTCTTTTTGCCGTGAATATCTGTTCGGCAACAGCTCCAGCTTTGCTAGTATCCTTAAAGTAGTGAGCCAATGGCATTTCAAAAATAGTGGAAAGCTGGTTAAGTACTTCTGTTAATCGACGCTTTTTCATTGCGGAAGTATCCCAAGCATGCATCATGTAATAGAAAGCAGACCAAAATGAAATTGATTGGTCGAAATGCACCTTTTTGATTGGAGCAGTAACTGAGTACATTCCCCCATTATTATTAAATAGTGCCTCAGCGAAGTTTTTATTCCCTAAGTTACATCCCGAGACAAATAGTCGTCGATTGTTGAGCCGCTTATCAAACATTCTTGCAAAGTCATTATACGAAGATTCGCCAAAAGTATATTGCACGATTTCAGTACTACCATGACATGAAAGGTGCAAGTATCTATAACCGGACTCACGAAATAGTTTTGCAAATTCGATCAGCTCCCTCTGCGTTCTAAAATAGTAATAAAGTGGATTCTTTCCATGGAGCTTCAATACATCATAAAGAACTTTCCCGTCTAGCCTACTCGCAAGTTCATCATCGTGATTAAGCGACTCAAGAATAAACGTCTCGGGCTGCGTGATCTGAGTTGGTGGAGTCTTTTTCTTCGTGCTCATAAGTTCCCTTGAAATCTAACGCCGCGTTCACCGGCGAGTAAGTTGGTGCTGTTTTTGCCGCCTTTTGTTTTAGCAAAAAACGCGACAACTGTATCGAGTCCGAGTGCAACGCCTTGTTATGAAAGATCTATTACTTTCCAGCCTTTCAAAATCAACACGGTAAGGAGAGCAGCGTCAATGATAAGATGCATAGCTATCGTCAGCTCCATTCTATATTTCACACGACCATCAGTAATTTTAGTTTTGAATACATCTGACAATTCACTTTTCTTAACCTGCTCACAAATTTCATCATGAACCAATAAACTAAACTTGGTGGATGTTGTTAAAACTGAAAGGTTTGCGACAAAAAAGAACAACAAGCCTATAGCAATAAATAGTGATGAGACCCCATCTACATGGTTTGCCGAATCCGTAAATAGCCAACCACAAACAGCAAAGATAGAAACAGACCAAAAAGTCCAATACTGATTAACCCTAGACTCCGTCCCCTCTCTCAGAGTGAAAAGCTCCGATAATGTCATCAATGCCTCCTGTTTCATAACGCCCGCATTTGCGGCTGGTTTGGAGCGCAGCGGAAAACCAGTCCGACAACATGCGTTTGTTATGCACTTTATAGCCGCTTCTCATTCACTAAACGCCAGTATTGATAACCTAAGGCGCTCAACCGACAGGAAGTTGAGTTAATTGCTGCAAAATACATGAACTCTGCATTGACAGGCACAACCAACCCTACGCTTTGATACTTTTGCAAATCTTTAAATATTTTTACATTTTCGGGATTTGCACTTGCCTCAGTATCTTCATACGAGGGATCCAATTTATGCTCTGAATCTGCTGTAGGGAAATATTGTGTAATTTTACGCAAGGTTTCAAATGGTACCTTTGGAGGTATAACTCGTAATGGAGAAAAGCTAGTGACATTAGTCTTGAAAATTGGCCGCTGATCCCATGCACCAAGAGCTTCGTCAACATACGCATATAGAGAACCTGGTGTTATATTTCCTCGAATATCCGCTGCACCACCTTTCAGTGCATCGATTAGAAGAGATGTAAATACACCTGCGCCATTTACTTCTAATGCGTATTCACTATCTCTACTGGCTGTTAATACTGACATCCCCTCAGCTAACTGAGCCGTACCATTACCTGATAAGCTAGGCGAACCCATTGCACCAGAGTGGCAACAATCGAAGATAATGACTTTGTTTCTTGCTTGAGATTGATTTGCCAAGGCCAATATGTCGTCCATCGAAACGCCTTCGTCATATTTTTTGGCATCGGTTGTAACTAAGTAGCCGCCAGTACTTTTTATATAGCCATGCCCTGAAAAATAGAGCAAAGCCATATCGCAATCTCCAGTAAATAACTGTTCAATTGCTTCACGTAATACTGGCCTCGTGATGTCCGTGCTAGGACACGTAATCTTTCGAACCCCAAAGTTTGGTGAGCCGTCGCCATTCGACTCTAATACTGTTGCCAAAGTATTGGCGTCATTTACACAGCCACCTAGCGGGGATGATGGGTAGTCGTTTATTCCAATGATCAGTGCCTTTTTCATAAGACCCCCTACTTGTTTTTGCCTTCACCCATCATTTGCTCGACTGCCGCTGCTATTTTATCCCAATCCCATGCAATAGTTCGATTACGTGCCAAGCCAGCAGGGAGGTTACTTGTCGTATTTGCCCCATCGACATATACCCCAAAAACAGGAACATTCTGATCCTTGGCCATAGTAATTTCTTTTGAAACACCTGTAGCGCTCGCCATAGTTTTACCACTAAGCACGATCAACATATTGCACTTGCCAATTTTGCCTTTAATTAGGGCTTCCCATTGAGATTGTGGCAATGATGACTTTGAAGACCAATCTTCAATTGAGAATGGTGTTTTTGAGTTTTTCGATTGACCTACAAATAAATTTTTCTGTGTAACATTATGGTCAAAATCGAAACTAATAAATGCTCTTGGGTCTGCCATTTTATATCTTCCTCAGGTTGATGTGGTTGGAGCTAGAATTTGAGTGTGGTGCATAACGCCCCGCTCTGCCGGCGGCAACGCGGAGCTTTTTGTGGGTTAAAATGGAGCGCAGCGACAGCCCACAAAAAGCGGAGTGTTGCCGCTCGGACAGCAGCGGTTTGTTAGCACCGAATTTAATCTTCGCTCTTAGTATCATTAGAAACATAGCCCTTTGCTACATTTTGTAGGAATAAGGAAAGCAGAAAGATAATGAAAAACGACGCCCCTGTTTTGGCCAAGGTACCCGATAAAGGTGGAGGCGCCCAAATAGCTCCAATTGTGCAGCCGGCTACTAAGACGACAAATACAACCGCTGAGATAGCAGACCAGAACCGAATTTTTTGTATAGACGTCACCTAATCCCTCTCCATGCCTTAATAAGTGCTAACAGTTTATTAGTGCGCATGCGCGGTTTCTGGGCAAGCCGGT
>TARA_R110002050_G_scaffold251439_2_pt1 | contig 12120 bp, 5 predicted proteins | sample TARA_R110002050 | Tara Oceans TARA_R110002050 (sample SAMEA4396988) | marine metagenome | biome: Polar Biome; feature: [DCM] deep chlorophyll maximum layer (ENVO:01000326); material: water (ENVO:00002006), including particulate matter (ENVO:01000060) such as... | depth 25 m
CCATCTGACATTTTAGAAAACGCTTGATCACGATCTCTTGGCATTGGTCTGTATATTTTTTTTCCGTCTTCTTTAAACTCAATCCATCGCCATTGGTCTTGATGCCTGTCCCAATCTCCAATAAGCATATCGAACAACCTTGCTTTTATATAAGCTGCTTCATCTACTTTAAGGTCTTCATCTTTATGGATTTTTTTCATCATATCATCCGTAGACAATAATTCATTCTGAAAACCAAAACTTGCTTTATCATTATGACCTTCAGAAGTATGCTCCTCAATCATATAAAGTTCATCACCATATTCATCATTATACTGACCAAGTCTTTCTTGCTTAGGCACAAAATACAATACAGGATTTGTGTGATAAACACCAATCGCATCAGCCAAATCACCAATTATCAAAGGTGCATACGGATAAGAACCTGTAAACACATCTAAAATTAAATCTTCAGTTGCCGTATCATCAAACTGGCCTTCTATATATTGATCTTTAAAAAGTACAGCTTGTAAATATTGTAGTGCTTGTTTACGGACGGCACGCATAACATATTGTGTACCGTTTTTATCTTCGAGACGTAACGATTTAGATTGATTACCTCCTCCTTTTTTAACAGGAATTAATCCACCAAATAAGGTATCTAACTTTACATTTGGAGCATTAACCTTGGTACTATATTCTTTTCTATAGCGATCTCCCCAAATAAATTTTCTAAATCCAGTAACATCTGTTTCTTCGTCAGAATATACAGAAGCAGACGTATGTGATTCTAAATTCTCTTTATATGATTTTGGTGCCAAAGGTTTGTTCTCCGGAAAAATTTCAGTTTCAAAAACAACAGCATCCTCATCCGCAGAATAAAAAGACACATGTGTAGAACCATCTTTATAAACCATAAGTTTAGCATAACCAGGAGTTCCGTAACCAAAAATGCCACTTCCTACATTACGAACGGCTGAAACTTTAGAGCCAGCACCTGATACAATTTGATGTAAATTATCTTCAACCAAATACTGTAAGTTATGCTCATGGCCAGATACAAAAACTACTTTCTCATTAACTTGCGCTAATGTCACCAAACGACTCTGTAACTCATTATAATATTGGTTTTGAAGATCTACATTGGCAATACCACTGGTTTTTCTAATAACATTTTTAAGGGTTCCTAAAACTGGTAATGGAGACATATGGCTCTTAAGACTAAATTGACCACCATGAGAACCATTTGTAAACATTGGATGATGTAAAGCGATAATAGTTGTTTTGCCTCTAGCCTTTTTTACCAAACTACTAAACTCATCTAAAAACGCTTGTCTTGTTTTTATTTCACAGTCGTCATTTATGGTGGGTTGGTCATTCCAATTGTTAATGTACCAATGTGTATCTACTAAAATCAATTCAATATCATCTGAAATATGAATTTTATCTATTGAACAACCGTCCTCAGGCAAAAAACTATCTTTACCAAGCGCTTTTTCTACTATTTTCTCTTGATCTTTTAAACCTTTAATATCAGAATACCAATCATGGTTTCCTGGAATAAAAATAGTTTCACCTTTAAAATTTTTAACAGCTTCTGTTTGAATTTGAATTCGGTGCTTTGCTAACTCATACCCTTCTGAAGATTCTTCAGGAAGTCCTTTTGGGTAGATATTATCACCTAGAAAAATAGCCGTACTATTTTTGCTCGCCCTTTCTAATTCTGCCTTAAATGCTTTTAAAGCCTGGGAGCTTTCGCCAAAACCAGAATTACCAGCATCACCTATTAAGTAAAAACTGTGCTCTATTTCTTTATTAATTGGCAACGGTTTTTCAGAACCTAAAACAACTTGTTTTTTTAGTGTTGCACACGCATTGAAAACTAAAACTAAGGCTAAAAAAAGACCGAACTTAAATACTACTTTCATAAAAAATGGTTGGTTCTCTAAAATACGGATTAATTATTCGATAAGAAAATTTGAATCCTTTAGTAATTATCTAAAATGTATTTCGTCCAATTAATAGTCGTTAAACTATTTATTAACTTGCAACATAAAGTAATATAATTCTCGTTGCTACGATAATTATTGAAAAAGCTTATTAATAATTCATAAATTAGACTCACATTTTATCCTATGGAGAACATAATACTTGAAGCAGAGAAATACGTTATATCTTACTTAAACAATAATTTAGATGCATCTTTCGTCTATCACAACCTTGCCCACACGCAACGTGTTGTAGGTAAGATAAATGAATTATTAGAAGAAAACCCCTTAAGTGAAACTGAAAAACAACAGCTATTAATTGCAGCTTGGTTTCATGATACTGGATTTACAAAAACCATTGTTGGACACGAAAAAGAAAGTGTAAATATTGCTACTGAGTTTTTAAAATCTCACAATGTATCTGAAGACAATATAGAAGCCATTTCTGCTATCATCCTTGCAACTCAAATGGGCTATCAACCAACAAACAAAATTGAAGGTTACATTAGAGATGCTGATTGTGCTCATTTATCTAGCAAAAATTATAACGATTATGCTGCTCTTCTGAGAAAAGAATGGGAATTAACGCTAGATAAAAAAGTGTCTAAATCTCAATGGATACAAGAAAATATTGATTTTTTAACTAACCATACTTTCCATACAGATTTAGCTACTAAAAAGTGGGAAAAACGAAAAGGCAAAAACCTAGCTAGTCTTTTACAAGATCAAAATAAAATTAAAACCAATACCGAAAAGTTAAAACAGAAAAAAGCAGAATTAAGCTTTAAAAAAGAAAAGTTAGACTTACCTGATCGTGGTATAGAGACCATGTTTAGAGTTGCTCTTAGAAATCACATTACTTTAAGTGATATTGCTGACACAAAAGCTAATATTCTATTATCAGTAAATGCTATTATTATCTCTTTGGTATTATCTAATTTGGTTTCTAAACTAGATAATCCAACAAATGAATATTTAGTGTGGCCAACATTTATTTTTTCTTTATTCACTGTTGGATCTATAGTACTATCTGTAATTGCTACAAGACCAAATGTTACGAGTGGTAAATTCACAAAAGAAGATGTAGCAAACAAAAAAGTAAACCTATTATTCTTTGGGAATTTCCATAAAATGAAACTTGATGAATTTGAATGGGCAATGCAAGAGATGATGCAAGACAAAGAATACCTCTACGGATCATTAACTAAAGATTTATACTTTCTAGGTCTCGTATTAAACCGAAAATATAAAATATTACGACTTACGTATACTGTATTTGCTATTGGTATAATTGTGAGTGTAATTGCTTTTGCAGTAGCGTTTCAATTTTATGGTATTCAACATCCAATAACTACTGCACTTTAATTTAAGCCTTAATTTCTTTCATTAAATCGTCGTAAGTATAGAAAGCTTTGTCGTCTTTATTTTTATGATACAATACACTAACTCTAATGGCTTTTAAACCAGTGACAGCTTGTAAATCTTGTAATTCTACAATTTCAACGTCAGTATCTAAATACTTTTTAGCTTGTAAAAACTTAACGTAATTTAAATATTCTCTCTCATCTTCTTTTTGAGAATACACTATACTAATTTTGCCTTTTTGAGTAACACGTTCCTCGGTTCCTTTTACAAAAGCTTTATCAACTCGTTTTTTAACAATCTCGTATCTTGCATTATACGTGCCATCAACATCAAATTGTTTTTCATCCATTCTAAAACTTATAGATAATGGTTGATTAAAAACTAAAATCATAGAAGCGACATCTAATGCTACCGGAAAATCAGATTTCATTTGATAATAGGCATTCTCCATTTCTACCATGACTTGTAATTGCCACAATCTCAAATTATAAAGGTAAATAGGATTAAAACTGTCTTCTTTTGTAATAGACTCACCTATATACATGTTATGCTCAACACCATCGGTTTTAAAACGCTCAAAATAATGTGGATACATGAGTTGTGCTTCTTCCTGCTTTTGATCTAACAAGGAAGCCATTTCTTTATTAATTAACGAAATAGTATCATCGTAATGCTTTCTATGATGGTATAATGCGTCAGTGCGATCATCTACTCTATTAAAATACGTACCAATCGCTTCTTTTAAACCGTCAACTGTATAAAGGTGCTTTAAAATGGGTTCAATTTCATTTTTAATAAAACCTGAAATTTGATGTTCACTATCCACTTGAAAATGCACTTCAATGCCTTCTAAGAAATCATCAATTTGATATACATACTGCTCATATATTGGCAATACTTCTATCTTAGAAGCATCTTGTAAAATTCTTTTTACAGTATTTAACTGCAATGATAAATCTTGTTGTGTTGCCCAATTTCTAGCTTCAGAAGATCCTTTAATATCAATCTGACCATACAAAGGATAGATGTTTTCAAAAGCTATTTTATTAAAACTAGCTTTCTTACCATTCATTTGATCTTTTATAAAATTTCTGGCTTCTTTTTTAAACCTCCAATGCACACTTGAATGTATTGATGTACATTCTTTTTGAATAATAGCCTCAATTAAATTTGACTCTTCATATTTAGAACGCTCAACAGCTGTCACTATAAATGGCATCACATCCGCTAATTTATTAGCATTAATACTATTTAAAATTTTAGCTTCTTCAGAGACTATTTCTAATATGCCCATTAAGCCTTCCTCATTAGCTATTGGCGCAAAAATTGCGCTTTTAAAGCCTTGCTCGTGCAATGCTTTAATGTGTGGAGCTTTTCCTTCTGAACGTTTAAATGATTTATCTATATCTGAAACTGAAAAGTAATCGTATTCTCGTAATAATTTATTGTAAGACCATTCACAGAGTGCGTCAGAACAACTTTTACTTTCTAAATCATTAAGTAAAAAGCTATTCATTCCTATACCATAAACACGTTCAAAGATATCTTCTTCAACATTATATATAGAAAAACCAACTTTTATACTTTTTAAGCCAAATAGAGACTGAAAAATTTCATGAAAACCTTGCATAAAGTTTTCATTTTTTCTCTTTTCCTCTCCTATTAAACTTGTTTTTATATTTGAAATAGATTGATCATCTGTAACATCGAATATGTTTGAAATTACAAACCCTTTAAACGTATAACTAAAAGGTGGAAATTTCTCTTTCCACATAGCAAGATTCTCAAAATTATCTAGTAACTCATTATAATCTGCCTCAGTTATCTTCGGTGCATCAGCTTTGGGAATTATTTCAGTAAAATCTGCATTATACAAAATCTTATAATAACGCATAATACCATTAGCATCAGGAATTTCGTAATAAAATGGACGCTTAAAATTTAGGTTATAACCATAACAAACATTAAGAATAATAGCACATGTAACAATATACCTTTGATCCTGAGGCATATTCTTCATTTCTAATTTAAAATCATTACCAGCCGTTTTTAATATCGTCTTAAAACGCTCTGATGAGTTAAAAGTATAGTTGTGATAAGGTATTGATGCTGTTTTAATCTCATTTTTAGTTAGAATAGGGCTAAACGTATCTTGAAGAATACCATTTATTTCTTTCTCATGAGTTTTAAAGGTTTCAAAATCACTAAAACCATCTCTTAAGATTGGATTATCTTCCGCAATTTTTAAAACACGGTGTGCATTAGCAACAATGTAATCATTGTCATCTTCTATTAAATTCTCATATTCATTTAATAGTTTATTAAAGCTAATCTTAACTTCAATAGGCGATTCTATGTTGTCGTTAATATCCAAAAAAAGTAGTTTTTTATATAGGCAAAGTTACAAATATTAAATATAGTCGATATAAACTAGACTTACTTACGCACCTGTTATTATTCGATAATAAAAATTACCGCTTTATTAAACTCAAAGCAAATCCGCCTCCTTCTGCAAGTTTTACAGTTAATTTAGAATCTTTTTTCAGTTCTACTTTCTCTATTTTCAGATCTAATGGGTTGTCATCCCAATGTGCATTTTCACCATCTTTATAAATGATGGCTTCATAGGTTACATTATCATCTAAAAAACTAAAATCTAGTTCCACAGTTCTAGAATTTTCATCTGTTATTCCTCCAACAAACCAATTACCAGTTTCTCTTTCTTTTCTTGCAATAGTGACATAATCACCAACTACTCCATTTAAAACTTTGGTTTCTTGCCAATCTACTCCAACATCTTTAATAAATTGTAATGGCTCAGGATTAGCTTCATAATGTTCTACTAAATCTGCTGCCATTTGTACAGGACTATAAATCACTACATACAAAGCTAATTGCTGTGCTATGGTTGTATTTACTTGGTTATCCTTTTTATACTCATCGAATTTTATATTGAAAATACCTGGCGTAAAATCTATTGGCCCAGATAACATTCTGGTAAAAGCAACGATTGGCAAATGCTCTGGTGGATTTCCGCCATCACTTGCCCAAGCATTAAATTCTTGTCCACGTAGACCTTCTCTCGATATAATATTAGGATACGTTCTACGTAATCCTGTTGCTTTTATTGGCTCATGCGCATTAACCGCAACTTCATATTTTGCCGCTTTAATGGCTGCATTATTATAATGATTCACCATATATTGTCCATGATGATATTCGCCTTTTGGTAAAATTTTTCCAACATAGCCAGATTTTACAGCATGCATCCCATATTTCTGCATTAAAGCATAAGCCGTATCTTGTTGTTTAGTATAAGTTTCTGTTGCTGCAGAAGTTTCGTGATGCATAATAATACTCACTCCTTTTTCTTTTCCATAACGCACAACTTCATCAATATCGTAATCTGGATAAGGTGTTACAAAATCAAAAACACCTTCTCTATCTTCAAAACCAATCCAATGTTCCCAACCGGTATTCCAGCCTTCAACTAAAACACCTCCAATATTATTTTTTGATGAAAAATCAATAAAATTCTTAACGTTTTCTGTCGTTGCTCCATGTCTTCCATGAGATTTCCCGCCATCTGTCCATGTACTCATATCTTGCGTCATTCCATAATCCCAAGACGATTTACCTAAATGCATTTCCCACCAAACACCTGTATATTTCATTGGCTTAAACCAGGACACATCGCCAAGTTTATTTGGTTCATTTAGATTAACAATAAGCTTAGACTCAATTAAATCTGGTGCATTATCTGTAATTTGAATGGTTCGCCATGGTGTATTAAAAGGCATACTTCGTTTTACTTTGTAATCTGTATTTTTTGAACCTACAAGATTACTTTTTAAGTTTAAATTCTCAGTATCTACTTTTAAAGTCATACCTGAATAATCAACCAAAGCAGCTTCATGAAAACTAAGATGTATTCCATCTTTACCAACCATAGTTACAGGTGTATTAACCGCATTTTCTGGTATATAAGTTTGTGCTAAATTTTTATGATTAGCATACTGCAAAGCATCAACTTCAGAAAGGTTTGTTGTGTTATATAAATGTTCGTAAATATCCCAATCTCCAGGAATCCAAAAGGTTTTATAATCTTCTGTGAGGTTGAATTCAGTATGCTCTTCTGTGATGAAAACCTCACCTCTTAATCTTGCTTGTTCTGGGAATTCGTATCTAAAACCAATACCATCATCATAGACTTTAAAAATGATATTTAAAAAGCGTTCTGGCGAAGTTTTTTCTTGAAGTTCAACTTTTAATTCTTTATAATTATTGACTACATTTAACTGTTCTCCCCAAGGCATTTGCCATGTTTCATTGAAAACTGAAGTGTTTGTGTTTTTAATGATGAAATTCTTATTAAAAGCAGGAAGGTCCTTAAACTCGAAACCTAAATACGATGTATCTACAACCGTTTTATTGTTGAAGCTTACGACGTAAAACGGACGACCTTCGTTATTTACATTAAAATTAACGACCACTTTTTCATTTGGCGAAGTGATTTTTGAAACTTGCTTATCTTTTGAATTGCATGAAACTAATGCTAATGCCATTGCTAAAATTGAAATGTAGATTTTCATGTTTATATATTTAGACCTCTGTCTTGTTTAATTTATTCCTAACAGTACAACATCCCTAAAGTCCCCTCAAGGGGAAAATAGTCCTATTAATCTGAGTGAATTGTCCCCTTGAGGGAAATTTAAAGGTGTTATTTCCTGTTTTTTGAGTTTAAAATCATAGTGGTACCTGAAATCGATACCTACAAGATTTTTAAAACCTTGTAAGATATAAAGTTGACTATTTTCTTTCCAAAAGCACCACTTCAAATTCTGTATCTAAAGTAATTTTACCATTTTCTACAGTTGCTGTTTTTCCAGAATAAGCATCACGTAGCATTACTCTTTCTTCAAAAACCTTAGAAACATCAATCACTTTTTCTCCTTTTTCAAGTTCTAAACCAATAACCACTAAATCTTTAAAATTGCCTTTTTGATAGCTTCTATAAAAATAATAAGGTGTTTCAGTTATCATTTGATGCACACCTGCTCCAACGGCAGGATGATTTGCTCTAAATTTCCCTAATTTTTGCCAATGTGTTAAAATCGTTTTTGTTCTAGCATCATTTTTAATAGCATCCCAATTCATAAAAGAACGTAATGTGGCATCACCTTCTGTACCTTCAATAATTAATGGTCTTGCCGACTCACCTCCATAATACACTTGCGAAGTTCCTGGAGACAACAATAACTTATTGGCTGTTACAAATGGCTTCTTTCTTTCTGCATCAAACGGACTTCCATCATCATGCGAACTTAGATAATTAAGTGTTCCAAAACCCCTTAATTCACCATTTAAAATATCAGAATATCTTTTATACAAGGCTTCATAATCCATTTCTTTTGAGTTCCATTTAAATTCAAAATTGATTAAACTATGAAAACTTGGTGGATTAAAATAATTGACTTGTCTATCTCCAAAATCATATATCTGACCAGAACTGACTCCATAATTATAAACCTCACCAACGAGATAGAAATTATTATCATCTAATACTTTATCTAGATTGTTCTTTTTGAATTCAGTAAAAGCATAATCGCATTCCACTTTAAATTCTTCCCAAACATATTCTTCTGTATGTTTTACCGTATCTGCTCTATAACCATCTACTCCAAACTCTGTAATGTAATCGGTAAGCCATTTCATAATATAAAAACGTGGTGCTCTTGGGTGACCCGTACGCTCAAAAAAGGCATCGAGTTCCTTTACCTCTTGCTCGTATCGTCCTTCTGCTTTCCATTTTTCTACCAGTTGTGGTGGTAACGCTACATCATCATTACTTTCTGTTCTAATATCTGGTAAGTTTGCAACTAAGGTGCAACTTATAGTATTGGCATAACTGTCATAAGAACATTGCTGATCTGTACGCACCCATTCTTCTGGCCAAACTGGATCTTTGTCGGTAACAGGACCTGTATGATTTATTACAGCATCTAACACAATTCTTATACCTCTTGCGTGTGCTTCTTTTACTAGCTCGTGTAAATCTTCCTTAGTACCAAAATTTGGGTCTATCTTACTCCAATCCTTAGTCCAATAACCATGAAAACCATAGCTTAAACCTGTACCTTCATCGGTTGCGCCATGGATTTGTTCTACTATTGGTGTCATCCAAATGGCATTAATACCCAAATCTGAAAAATAACCTTCTTTTACTTTCTGAGTTATTCCTTTAATGTCTCCACCTTGAAAACCTCTTAATTTTCCTGGCTGTTTTGAACGGTCAAAATTGGTGTCATTTTCAGATTTACCGTTATTAAATCTATCCGTTAATAAAAAATAGAGATTTGCACCTTCCCAAACGAATGGTGTTTCAATAGCTTGTTCTGTTTCTACTGCAGCTATCTTGTTTTCCGTGTCCTTATTTTTGCAACTCAAAGTGATTAGAATTATAGTTAATAGAATTAGCTTCTTCATAATTGTTTATTGATTTTAGGCCTGTCTGGTTTTAAAACTCTGAACAGATCTGAACTGAGGTTTTGAATCTATTTAATTTTTAAAATAAAAGATTCCAAAGGTTTAATATCAATTCTTACTTGTGCTTTACCATTTTCAACTTTTAAAGTTGAAGTATATGTTTTATACAATTGGTCTTTTACTTCGTATTCACCATCTTTAAGTTCTAATTTCTGAACTAAATCTTCTGGTAATTGCAACTCAAAACCATAAGTATTGTCTGCATTAAAGTTTGAAATAATGATCAATTTTTCATCGTCACTCCAACGTACAAAAGACAACACTTTATCATTATACCATTCTGTGTTTTGGTGATTGTAATGCTGAATATCTTGATAGTCTCCCATTAAAGCCGAACTATTGATTGTGAAATTCAGCAAGCGCTTATAGAAATCACGAAGCTTATCTTCTTGCTTTATGGATTGTCCTCCATCAAACTTTTTGTCATTTACCCAACGCACCATACTTGGCACTGACCCATAATCGAAAATAGAGGTTCGGCTTGGATCTCCAAAACCTAAATCTTCTGCGCCTGGCTCACCAAATTCTTGACCAAAATATATCATGGTTGGTGCTGTTGATGATGTTGCAGAAACAACCATTGCTGGTTTTCCTTTTTCTGCACTACCAGCAAATTCTGGACTCGCAATACGTTGCTCATCATGGTTTTCTAAAAAGTGAAGCATGTGATGCTCAATATCGCCTAAATCACTTAAAATTGGTGGAATGTTATCTGTACTTCCGTGACCTTGCATGACGTGTTTAAGTGTATCATAAAGTTGAACTTTATCATATAAATAATCCATTTTTCCTCGTTTAATATAATCTCTATATAAACTTGGGTTATAAACTTCAGCTAATAAAAAAGCCTCTGGATTTTTCATTTTGATGTGCGAATTCATGTAACTCCAGAATTCAACAGGTACCATTTCTGCCATGTCATAACGGAAACCATCAACGCCTTTGGCGGTCCAATACAAAGCAATATCTTTAAACTTTTTCCAAGAACTTGGCACTGTTTTATCACTCCAAAACTCAAAGTGTTTTTTATAATCTTCATTATCAAATCCCTCTGGCAATTCATCAAAATCTTTTCTACCCTCTGGTGAAATGCCGTAGTTTACTTTTACGGTTTCGTACCAATCATTAACATCTGGTTGCGATGCTCGTGAACCGTTTCCTGTCCATTTCGCTGGCACTTCTGTAAACTTACTATCTGCTAAATCTGTTTTTTCTCCACCTAAAGGTTGGTAGCCGTTTTTCCATTCTGGCACTTTAAACGCTTCACCTGGATTGTAATAAAAGTTATTGTTAACATCGTAGGTTTTTGTTTTATCATCTTCTGCCCCAAAATCTGAAGCACCTTTTGGATTTGACAAACTTTGGTAATTACGAGCCACGTGATTTGGTACAATATCAATAATCACTTTTAAGCCTACTTTATGAGAACGCTCAATTAAGGCTTCAAATTCTTCAAGTCTGTTTTCTACTTTTACAGCTAAATCAGGATTAACATTATAATAATCCTTCACAGCATATGGTGAACCAGCTCTTCCTTTTACAATATCTGGATCATCATTAGATATGCCAAATTTGGTGTAATCTGTAATCACATCGTGATGCGGAACACCCGTATACCAAATATGCGTTACGCCTAAATCTTTAATTTCAGCTAAAGCTTTATTAGTAAAATCGTTAAACTTCCCAACACCATTTTCTTCAAGTGTTCCCCAAGGTTCATTGGTAGTATTTGTATTTCCGAAGAGTCTTGTAAAGACTTGATATACGACTTCTTTTTTCTTCATTTGGGTTTTAATTTCTTCTTGATTAATAGGTGCTTTGTTTTCGTTTTTACATCCAAAAATACTTAATACAACTAATACTATTGTAATGCTTTTAATCTTTTTCATTTGGATTATTTTTTGAGTTTTACTGTAATTACTGAAGTCTCACCTGTATTTCTTTCAATAGGAATCCGAGCCGTTTTTGAAGTTTCTGACCAGTCAAAATCGTCATGCCTTCCAACTGTAATTCGTTTTGGTTTATGTTTTAATCCATGAATTGTTAAATAAAAAACACGTGATTTAGGACTAAAATTCTTTCCTGTTTTATCTGTGATTTTAAATTCTAATTTAGAACCTCTAGTGGTCATTTCAAAATTTAATACCTCAAAATCTTTATTTTTTATAGCTTTCGCAGATTTGCCGTCATCACTATAAATTTGTCTCTTGGATGTTAGCACAGAAGAGTCGTGATAGTAATC
>TARA_R110002050_G_scaffold138576_2_pt1 | contig 12119 bp, 15 predicted proteins | sample TARA_R110002050 | Tara Oceans TARA_R110002050 (sample SAMEA4396988) | marine metagenome | biome: Polar Biome; feature: [DCM] deep chlorophyll maximum layer (ENVO:01000326); material: water (ENVO:00002006), including particulate matter (ENVO:01000060) such as... | depth 25 m
AATAACTTGGTCGGAAATTTGAGTGTAAGAATCACTCCACTCCAAATAACCCCTTAAACAAAGTAGATTAAAAAAGTTGGGTGGAAACAAACAGAAGTTGGGTGGAAAGTTGGGTGCAAATTCTTACTGATATTGAAGGATTGTTAATACCTTGACATATTACTAAATTACTCATTGACCAGAAACGCGTAGAACCAATCTTTCAATACCAGTTTTACGGATTGAAAATGAGATTTTCCCGTATTTCCCCTACCGAATAGATGGCATCGAGAAAATGCCCTAAAGCCCAATCTTTGTCAATCGTGGATTTTACAACTCCGTGCTTTGCTGCCAAAGTAATTATTTCCTTCTGTAATATCATCTCTCAGTACTGTTTGTTACAAATATCTAATAACCTGAGTTCGATATAAGCAACGGGTTAATAAAGAGCCAATTGTCCAAAAGTTTGTTCTACATCATATTTTATTGATGGTTTCTTTGGAAGAAATGAATAAGCTAACAAGCCGGAAATCAGGTTTGTGAGGAAATTTCCGAAAGACCTGTGGCGTGAATGTTCAACCTGACAGATGTTTTTTAGTTCGTCGTTTATGGTTTCAATGATGGACCTTTTTCGGAGCAATATCTTGTCGTTCATTGACATAAGGCAATTCTTCATGTTCCTTTTTAAACCCGTAATAAGGTAAGCGTCTCCGCGATACCCATAGATCAGATTTCTGGTTTCTTCCTAGTCCGGTCTAACGGTTATTTTTTAGTCCAGCGATCAGGCAGTAACTCCCGGTAAACTTCATCGGGGGCATTGGGGCTGATATAAGCCAGGCGGTTTAACACATCGGTGAAGTACTCGAAGGTATTTATCCCGTTAAGCCTGCATGAACAAGCCAGGGAATAAATCAGTGCCGTTCTCTCAGCTCCGGCATGGCTCCCGCAAAACAGGGAGTTCCTCCGGCTCAGGCTGATGTAGCGCTGGAGCCTTTCAATTTCGTTGTTGTCGGGTTTATAGTCATGCCGCAGGATATAATTGCACAGGGCATCGTATTCCCCTAATGTATAGTTGACAGCCACAGCGAGTGGACTTTTGGGCAGCGTCCCGGGATCGTCTTTTATACGGAGCAGTTTCTTCTTAAGTTTTTCTAATATGGGAGGAGCATATTCCTGTCGGTGTCTGAGGATTTTATCCGGCTCCCAGTCTTCTTTTATCTCGTGTTCTTTCCGGTAAAGACTATTGATTAGATCCACAATCTCTTTGGCATCTTTATCCCCTTCGATATCCAGGAACTTACGCTTACAGTGCTGGAAGCAGCCCAGCCGGATCACGTCCGGATAAGTACCGGTTTCTAATATCTTGTAATTGATAAGCCCGTCTGACTGAATAGCCCCTGAGTGTTCTTCCCCGATATAATTGGTCAACACTTCACGTTTTCGGGAGCCGTTTTCATAAAAGTACTGGACCAGTCTGACGGTATTACCCAGAGCGGCCCAAATATATCCTTTACGCACCCCTTTCCCCTGGCTGTTTTTCTCTTTGGTCAGCACGGTATAATAACTTTCATCCATCGAAAGATAATCATCCGCCAGGATTGTCTTGTTTAAGACCTTGTCCAGACGCTCCATCATCCAGGCCGTTTTTTTGATCAGCCCGTGTGCCGTTGACTTGCTAATTTCAAAGCCATGCTCGGCAAAGTATTTAACGATCCGCTCCACGGGCATGGAATAAATGTAGCGCAGTTGCAGCATACCGGCAATAAAGGAACCGTCATAGTTGGAATTGAGAAGTGGTGACCGGGGAGCTTTACCGGAGTATATTTTTTCATCTAAAAGGCAGTTGTACTGCCGGAAGATCCGTTTGATAAACTTAGCCGGTATGCACTCATAAAGGATGGAATCCACGTAACCGATCACCCTGGATTTTTCTTTATCAAAACCCGGATCATTGGGATAAACATCCTGGATGATCGTCTCTATATCGAAAAACTCTTTGCGTTTGGCATTGTTGTTGCCTCTTTCCTTCAGATTGGCTGCGGCAGTTTCCCCGGGTGCTTTTTCCTGGGAAGAACCTGCCGGGACCGTTATTTTCTCGGATTTATTGGACAGCAGTTTGCCAAGTCCGCGGTTCTTGCCTGTAAGAACCTGTATATGACCATTCTTTGCTAAAAGAGCTTCTTCCAGGGAACGGATGGAGGCTGTCAGCTCTTTGATCTGTATCGATTGCTGATGCAGTTGCTCTGTTAAAGCCTTCTCCCGCTCAGCAGAAAGGCTTAACTGGTCTTCCAATAATGCTATAATCCGTTTGTTACTCACCTTGTGAAGATACTCATAACAATCGGGACGACCAAGAAAAAACGACTAAATATTATCTATATAACATTACAGATCAGGCATTTGACTTTAATACGAACCGTTGGCGGTACCGTGCGGACTGAAGCCGGACCCCCTCCATGATTAAAACAAAAGTGGCCCATTTCATCTCGTATTGACCGCTGTCGGGGTTAAAACGGGGTACCTCAAAAGTGCCTCTTTCAAGCTTTTTCGTGTAAAGCATAAATCCGTCTTGTTGCCAGTGCAGGATCTTTATCATTGCCTTTGTTTTGCCTAAAAACAGAAAGACTTCTCCGGACAAGGGGTTCCTCCCCATATCGGACTTGGCCAATTGGTAAAGGGAATAAATTCCTTTTCGCATGTCCACATCATGGGGACAGAGGTAATAGGTCATGGACGAGGTCAGTGCAAACATGGGATTAGCGGGTATTACAAGTGAGGATTAATTCGGCCAAATCGGCACAACTGATTTGGGGTATGCAAACAACCAGCCCGGTTTGGGTCGTAATGTTGACATCCTTCAAAGATGATTCGCTCCGGATTAGCTTTTTCGCTTTCCCGACCGTGGGTGCCTGGATCAGCAATGGCACCATCTGGTGAGAACCGGGGACAGGCTGAGTGGTATTATCTGATACTGATGGGCCGGCTAACCTTCCTGATTTACCTTTCGGGCTAATGATCGAGTTCTTTTTCATCCAGTACCTCAGTCCCCGGTTATTGACGTGATGTTTTTTGCAATACCTGCTCAGGGATATTGATTCTCCTTTGCCCAGAGAAGATTCATAGCCTGCCAGGGTCTTCTGATAAAATTCTTCTGCCATCATAAAATTTTACACTTTTGATAAGATGGCTAAGATAAAACCTGATCAGAATTTTTAAAAGATGGTATCGCGGAGACGCTTACGTAATAAGCTGTATGCCATCAATAAATAACTGCTCAAAAAGCTTTTGCCCGATGTATCCCTTGTCTGCGAAGAGTTTGCCAAATATTCTGCCCAAAAAATCACTGTTTTTCAGTGGTTCCTGGTCATCGACATTTCCAGGGGTGATGACAAAATTCAAGATCTCCCCTTTGTCATTGATTATCAGGTGGAGCTTAAACCCAAAGAAATAGCCCATTGTTGATTTGCCCCTTTGGGCTATCCCGTCAAAAACTTTATGGTTAAAAATCCGTTTGTTGTTGCAGACCCTCAACGGTGTCGAATCGACAATTGATATTCCGGTACAACAGCCCAATCTCATTACTTTCAGGAATATGGCCATTGGAAACAGTGCCTTTTGCTGAAGTTCAACAAACCTGTTATATGAAACTGTTTGGGGAAACTCTTTTGTCATGTGAACTTGTACATATTGCGTGTAAAAGTGTTTCAGGTTCCTATAACTTTTTAAATGAAAGGCTATTAAGATCGTAATGACCTCCGGGTCGGAAAGTTTACAAGGCTTGTTCCGGCGTTTTTTGGAGTTGTCGGTGCCAAGTTGTGCCCCCTCCAATGTCTTGTTAAATTCTTTGCAAAATTCGTCTGCAAAGAAGAAAATTTCAACTAAATTTGATTCTGTCAACATAAGGGTTGTTTTTAATGTATATTATTCTATTTCAGTATTTTAATATACAAACAATCCTTATGTTTTCAAAATTTTTCGCTGCCTTTTTTAAATCGAACTCAGGTTAATATTTCTTCCCTGGTTATGTTTAAACGTAACCGCCATTCATTCACAAATTCACCTTTCTCAATTCCTAATGGGTCAAATACATTGTATCTCAAATTGATTTTTCCTTTGGCATAAACAACAAATGGTTTTAAATCATCCTTTTTAAGCAATTCTGCGAGAAATCCCATTCTCTTTGTGACAGCCAGGTTACTTATTGCGTCACAATGTGTAATCATCTTGTCACTATCGAGCCGGGTCTGACTGAACCCCCTGATCAATTCAGCATATCCGCCGGAGTATTGCGGATAGTCAAAACAATCTACCATGGTCTTCTCTACATCGGTAATCCGGTATGTCCGCGACCCGTAACCCTCCTGTATTATACCGGTCATTTTTTGGGGAATTGTTTTGACGAACTTATAAGTAGTGCCAAATATATCCTTGTTCCTTTTCATTTTTGAGGTCTGGATGAACAGGATATTAGGGAACTGTTCGGTGAGGCCGTGATAATTAAGAGCAGACCAATAAGCAATAGCTCCGTCCCCTGAGATAAAACAACCAATCACCTTTTCATCGCGGAAGTTGGCACGACAATATTTCCCTTTTTCGATGCGGGACAAAAAGCCTTTTTTTTCAAGGTTTTCAAGGACAGCATTCAAATCATCGAACCTGAAATTCAGGATCTCCTCAATTTCCGGGATAGTGAATATTTCAATTTCGTGATCATCCATGAGCCTCAAGAATTCTTGTTGTCCCTGTTAACATTTACTGAATGATAAGTTCTTGACATTACCTCTAGTGTTAATATAAGGGGCAATAATTACCCCACATGATATAATTCAATGCAACGATAGAATGAGTTTTTATATTTTCCAAGCAAATTTGAATTTAATCTGTTACAAGAGTTTCATGACCAAAAAGAAAAAATCCGGAAGTTCTTTATTTTTATTTCATCTCTTTTAATTCATTGATTCTTTTTGTATCAATATAATGAGTAGCATATTTATCCTCAATTGATTCATCTCCTGATTTACTAAACCGTAACCGGCGTTTTATCCCTTTACCGAATTGGTTGTAGGCGGTCCAGGAACTTTTTAAAGCCAACTCGTCCGAGTATTTTCCGATCAACTTGTTAATGAAAGTCAGCTTCCCCAAGTTGGTTTTGCATACTTTTTCGAGGTAATCAATGCGTCCAAACCGCCAGGATTCATAATCGTCTTTAGTAAGATAGCCCAATTGCAAAAGCACATCTACCGCACAGACATACCCTTTCTCGTAACGATTTGAATGTACCAGCCTTTTAACCTCTTTTCCTAAATCCACGTTATTCATTAAAATCCTTCCCGTTTAAATCAATTTGTTCTTTAACACGCTGGATGTAGCGCATTTTCTTATAGTCAAACCACTGTTGCCGATACTCTCCTGAATTATCAATTTGCCATTTAAAGTTCCGAAACGGTTTTGGCCTGTTTAACGCATTGATCAATTGATCCTGTAGTTTGGGGTCATCAATACGCTCTGCAAAATCAGCCATTATCCGAAATGATTCATGGGTCTCAAATCCTTCAAATTCAAAATAATCATCCAGGTTTTCATCAATCTCTTTAGCTTCTTCTTCCCATGGCTCCTCATCAGCTCCAATCCAGCTGTCAAAATTGAGTAATGTTTTAATTCCTCCCGTTTTAAGGTTGTAAAAACATCTCATCCCGCAGTCCAGGTTGTCGGCAATTTCCTCTATTTGTTTTTCTGTGAGTTTCATGTTTAGAGTATATTTTTCAAGTTTGCATTTACCAAACCTGCTGTGCTATAATTTCTTCCTGTTGTTTAGTAATTCCTTTGCTCTGTCAACCGCCAGGCAGCAGATATTGCCAAATGAATCATCTCCCTGTTTATATAGATGGTATGCATTGACGAAATTGTAATAAGCTACAATGGCTTTCGGGTTATTCTTTGCCTCTATTAATTTATTATACGACGAATTCCGTATATCTTCTCCAAGAATTTCATGCACATAATTCCTTAGCTCCTCGTCCGGGACAATGACTTCTTTGTCAAGTTGTTTCTGTAGCTTCTTCCTTCTTGATTTTGATTCTTTCAGGTCGAAAAGATTCCTTGCAATGCCCTTTTTCACAGCCATAAAATCTTCCGGAGATCTGGCAGGACTGGCCATCAGGGAGTTTCCTTTTTCATCCGGGGGATACAGCCATAAACCTTTTTTAAGCGATTTTTTTATCTTTCGCGGTAATCTGAATTGTTTCATGAAAACTTCTTTTTTTTCCATTTCTTTTATTGTCTTCATCCGGTATTGGTCATTTATCCGGGAATGCAAATTACAAAATGCAGATGTAATGACCATGACCAAAATAAAACCTGATTACTTTACTTTCCGGACAGACGATTACCGTTTCTGCCGTGCAGGTAAATTTGACGGGAATTGGGAACGGGCATCTCCCAAAAAGTTTTTAAGTTTGAAATCTCAAAAATGAGCGTGATTCGAAATAAAAAGTTAAAAAAGATGTACGAAGAATTCGAAAGATCCGGTTATAAAATAACGACCGATTCTACATTTCACAACACTCAGGATCATATTACCCCATCGCTAAAATGGCAATTGGAAAAATTATATCCCAAAATACAAAAAAGGGATAAAACAGTTATTGACAAATTGCTCTACCTGATTGAACGCCATCCAAAAAACCCGCAATTGAAAAACTACCTGTCTGCGGCTTATACGTCATCGGGCAACTTTAAAAAAGGAACTGAAGTAAACGAATGGATTTTAAAGGAACATCCCCACTATCTTTTTGGCCTGTTAAACAAAGCCCATCAGATGATCGACGATGGCAAACCCGAAATGGTGCCCGGAATATTGGGAAAGGATATGGAACTAAAAAGCCTGTATCCCGACCGCGACCTGTTTCACCTGGCGGAAGTAACCGGCTTTTTTAAGCTGGCAATCATGTATTTTGCAGCTATCGGCGATTTGGAGCAGGCAGAAACAAGATTGCAGATTCTGGAAGAAATTGCGCCGGAACATCCCGATACCGAATCTGCCCGGCGCCATCTGATGCCCAAAAGGCTGGAAGCGGGATTCAAGCGATTTGAGGATGAAGAAAAGACGAAAATAAAAGTGAGAGCCAAAGGAAATTATCAATCCTTGCAAACCACCGAAAAACCAGTTTTTAACCATCCCGAAACAGAATGGCTATATCAGTATGATACGAACATAGAAAAGGAAAAACTGGAAACAATCCTTTCGTTACCCCGAAAAACCCTGGTCGAAGATTTGGTAACCATCCTGAAAGACATCATCTTGCGCTACGAATATTTCCGGGAATTGGAGGAAGCGGGGAAACTAAAAGAAGAAGAATGTTTTTTTGCCTGCCATGCTGTTTACCTTCTGGGCGAACTGGAAGCTGATCAGGTTCTGGACGCGATCCTGGAAACTTTCAGGCAGGACAGTGATTTTCTTCAATTCTGGTACTTCGACCTGTTAACAGAGGATTTTTGGGAAACGCTTCTGAAAACCGGCAAAAATCAACTCGATAAGTTGCAGGATTTTGTATTGACGCCGGATTTGGACACTTATGCGCGCGGCGAAGTGGTTGGTTCGGTATCTCAACTTGCACTTCATTACCCGGAACGAAGGAAAGAAGTGATCGGGTGGTTTGACGCCGTTATGGGCACCGTTATCAGTGCAAATCCTGATTCAGGAATAATCGACAGCGACTTCAACGGATTCCTTGTTTGGGAAGCTGTAGAATTGCAGGGCGTTGAACTGATGGACAAAATTGAACAGCTTTATGAATCCGGATATGTTACAGAGGGAATCGCAGGTTCATTTGAAGACATAAAAAAGGACATTGATCGGAAACCGGAATATGAACACAAAAAAGAATTTACCCCGATATTTGAAAAGTATGAGGAATTAAACCGGTTTAAATCTTCGAAAAACAGTAAAGAAACCGTATTTCCTCGTTATGATGAGCCGATCCGGGCAACACCAAAACCTGGTGCCCCCACACCAAAGACAGGAAGGAATGATCCGTGTCCGTGCGGCAGTGGGAAGAAATACAAAAAATGCTGCAGAAATAAATAAATTTCATTACCGATGGATACAACTGAACTTTTTGTGCCTGAAATAAATGCGATGATCGAACATGCTCATTTTGAAAGCAGTCACGTTTCAAATGATTCGTATCTGAAATTGAAGGAGGTATATAAAATTTTCAGTTGCATAAAACCGGGAGAGAACGATGAAAACAGGCATACCTGGTTTGAAATCTCGCGAGGACCAATCTCTGCTTTTGGCGATTATGACGAATATAAGGAAAGCGGTGAGGTGGAAACCTTCGAAGAGTTTGAACAACTTTGGAAAGATTATTACCCGGAAGAAACCACCTGGTACAGGTTTGACACTGCCAAATATCAAAACGAGTTGTTTTTTCATTTAGACGGAAAGCTCATTGCTTCGATCAGGGAGGATGAACCACCAGCAAAAGATCCCGCTTTTGATTCCGATTATCTTGACCGGTTTGCTGATTGGCTTCTCAGAAAAGTGGTCAGCGAAACAGGTAAGCTGAAAAAAGATGAAGCTGCCTACAATCGGTATATTCAGCAAAATCTGTCCTGGTCGAAGCGGTTCGGTCGGATAAAAAGGAAAGATTATTGGGAGGTACAGGGTGATGAAGCCATTCGTCCGGATAAGGATTTAAGCGATGAAAGCATTGATAAGCTTAAAATAGTTGTTGAGAAAACGAAAAATCACGATATTCTTTTGGCAGAGAAAATGGCTGCCGGTGAATTTTTCAGGATTTGTGAAATCTGCTACGATGCCAACGGCTATTTCAAAAATTCACAGGTTCAATTGACGCCAAAGGAAAAGTACCTGCAAATGGCCGATGGCAGGGATGGCGGTTTAAGAGAGCTTACCGAAGAATCGCCGTTGGCTTTTCATATACTCTAATAAATTGCAAGTTTTTAGACCACTTTTTCTGTGGAGCTGTTATTATTATTCAGCTCTCTTGGATCAATGCAAATGTACTCCTGACTATATGGTGTTTTATTTTTCACAACGCTGTAAATTGTACGAAGCATCTTGTTGGAGACATTATTCATGATTAAATAGTGAGGTTTCCCTTCCAACTGTTTCTTTTGATAATATAATCTGTATTCTTTATTGTGCTTGATAGCCGATTTGGCCCCCAGGTATAGCAATGTCTTTAGTTTACGGTCAGCAAACGGGCTTGTTTTACGTTTTCCAACCATCTTGCCTGATTCGTTAGGGAAAGGGCATACACCTGCATAGGAAGCTGCTTTACGGGCAGTGTCAATATTTTTAAAATTCCCTGTTTTAATGATCAAATCGGTTGCAATAACAGCTCCAATACCTTTAACACTGGTTGTCAATTCGTAACTTTCATTAAGTTCCTTATTTTCCCTGATAATGGCTTCAATTTCATTCTCAACCTCTTTGATTTGATTGCCGAGGTTTGATAAGGCTTTTTCAGTATGCTTTTGAACACTGATGCTTTGCATCGGGCTGCAGGAACGGCTATGGTTCCCCGCACGCAGCAACTTCCGGGCTTTTACCAGTTGAGAGCGTAATGAATACAAAAATTTTAATTCAATGATTTCTTTTGGACCGTATGAATTGAAGGTAAGTTTGTCAGCAAACCTTTCCCCGTATTCCCTAATCCTTGCAGCATCTATCGGGTCAGATTTCCCTTTAATCAAGCCTAAACTGTGTTTGATATTATAACCAGAAACCAAAGCTATTTTTATTCCGGCCTGGTTGCAAAGGGATACAAGTAAATCTCCATAGATTCCTGTATTTTCTGCACATAAAATTGCATCTTCAGAAACTGAAGATAAAAACTTGGCTATGTCCATTAATCTGTTTCTCACTTGTTTGTTTTTCCTTTTTCCATTTTCGTCGATGAAGTTAACATCGAACTTTTCCATCGATAAATCAATTCCGTATACTTGCATAAGCTTTAAAGTTTATGCTCCGCATTGAGTGGCTAACATCGTAATAGTGGGTTTTACCCTAAATACTCTCTGGCTTTAACTCAATAATCTGCTGTACTTAATATGAAAATTAGTTTTTATCTGTCGAATGGATAAAGTTAATGCAGCAGATGGAGCTTTTTCCCCTAAAAGTAATCTAAATATTCCCTCCGATCGTTGACTATTCTTTGCTAATACAAACTAACGAGGAATGGTACCACAGTTCGGCCTGGTTGGGCGGTCATCCCTGGGAAATATGCAGGGGAGGAAATTCAACCCATATCTCGCTTTATATTTCAGACGTGCAGGACAAATGGAAAGTCCGACTGGCGGGTTCAAGTATTGTCCGGGTGGAAGAAATTTTAAAGATGGCAGTTGCACTTTATGACAACAACATCCCTTTTGAACTGTCAGACGCAGAAGAAATCTTACGCATGGTCACCGGAAATGATTCTATCGGAATCGTTCCTCAGTATATTTTTCCCCGTTATTGCCACCGGTTCTTCCCAAAGGAAGATCAGATCATCGATTTTATGAACCTGGGGTATGACAAGGAAATAACCGGTAAAATAGTTGAAAAGACTTACTGGTATCCTTTGGAACGGATTGTTTTGGGCTGACTCATCCGGTGTTGCTATTTTTTTATCCACTTCTTTTACTGTCTTCACCCGGTATTGGTCGTTTATCAGGGAATGCAAATTACAAAATGCAGATGTAATGGCCATGACCAAAATAAAACCTGATTACTTTACTTTCCGGACAGACGATTACCGTTTCTGCCGTGCAGGTAAATTTGACGGGAATTGGGAACGGAGGATTTAAACCATGTATAATTGCCAAAATCTCAATTCAAATAAAAATCAAGACTGCATTATTAAAGCAATCATTAACTTTGAAGGCAATAACTCTTAAACTGAAATCAAAAAAATGAGCGTCATTGGGCTAAATAAAGAAAAAGTACAGGCTATGCTGGTTGACCTGGAATCGGAACAGATTGAACGGACTACTTCCACAACCGACACCTCAAAATTTGCCCAGGCCATATGTGCTTTCTCAAATGATCTATCCAATACAGCCAAAAATGGCTATTTATTTATAGGTGTATATGATAATGGTACTCTGTCCGGACTGAAAGCCAGTGACCGCTTACTTCAATCTTTGGGAGGACTTCGTTCTGACGGAAACATCCTGCCCCAACCAATTATGTCTGTGTCTGTATTTTCATTTGTACACGGAGATGTCATCGTCATCGAGATACAGCCTTCGCCTTTTCCCCCGGTAAGGTACAAAGGAAAAACATGGATACGGGTAGGACCGCGTAAAGCTGTTGCCAATGACATGGAAGAACGTATCCTGATTGAACGGAGGGCATCCAATGTCAGTACTTTTGATGTCCGACCTTCTCTAGGCCTTGGACTGGATAGCATCAATCAAAAACTATTTACCGAGAATTATTTACCACAGGCTATTGACAGTGATCTGCTTGCCGATGATCACAGGGAATTGACAGAAAAACTGGCTAGTCTCCGTTTTTTCAGTCCAAATTATAGCGCAATAACCAACGCTGGTTTATTGCTTTTTGGAAATGAGGTCGAAAGATATATTCCCGGAGCATACATTCAATACGTAAAATTTGATGGTTTAACTGAAGCTGATGATCCCATTAACGAGAAAAAGTTTTCGGGCAATCTTGTTCATATTTTATCAGAACTGGACTCTTTTCTTGAATACGCCATTGTTCAGCAAAAGCCTGTTCCGGTCACCGCCCTAAAAGAGAAGAAACAGTTCAATTTCCCCAAATGGGCTATCCGCGAACTACTCATGAATAGCGTCATGCACAGGGATTATGAGTCGAATGCACCTATTAAATTTTATCAATATAAAGACCGGATTGAGATTATTAATCCAGGTGGGTTATATGGGAATGCCCGCCCCGAAAATTTTCCAAATGTCAATGATTATCGGAATCCTGTCATTGCCGAAGCCATGAAAGTTTTAGGCTACGTAAACCGCTTTAACCGGGGAATTGCCAGGGTGAAAAAGGAACTTGCAGACAACGGGAATTCTGAAGCAATATTCGATTATAAAAAGATTGGTATGTTTGGGGTCACTGTTTTTGATGCACTGTATAAACTGACAGTCCC
>TARA_R110002050_G_scaffold99409_3_pt1 | contig 12118 bp, 11 predicted proteins | sample TARA_R110002050 | Tara Oceans TARA_R110002050 (sample SAMEA4396988) | marine metagenome | biome: Polar Biome; feature: [DCM] deep chlorophyll maximum layer (ENVO:01000326); material: water (ENVO:00002006), including particulate matter (ENVO:01000060) such as... | depth 25 m
AAAGAGAAGTACACCACCAATATTGTAAAATTCCACTTCACATTTTACGCGTTGGGCCCTTATCCGCCAAAGGCGGACGTAGGTTCGAGTCCTGCCCCCGCTACTAAGAAAAGTATCGAAGCATCAGCTTCGGGTATTTTTCATTTACAGACGAGGCCTTCCGAAAATGAAACTTTGAAGACAAGGGTGAAAATGCATCTTAAATTCCTGAATTAGCCAATGTACAATGAGGTAATTTTGGAGTACACATCTCCACGGTTGATCAAGTCAATTTTGGCGTGGGAGATTGTTATGACAAATCCTCAATTCAGAGTATGGCCAAGGTGCTATCATTCAGCTTGGCCTATATATAATTGGCAATAAGGTATGGGAAAGAGTAGGCGAAGAACTTTCTGGAACCCCATTTAATTCCCTAGTACAACTGGACGCAGATAACTGAATACCTCGTAATCCATTTCTAAACGGTGGGGCATTCGTGATTACCGATATCCTTCTGAGTAATTTAAAAAAAACCTAAAGAAAAGTTTTTAGAGTTTGTTAGAAGTATATCTAACCACACTACCGTGGACCACTCTGCTAAGGTTGCTGCTTCAGAAAAAGCGGTAGGTTAAAGAAATAAAGCCGTTTGTAATTTCATAAAATCCTACGGAAACATAAAGAATAAACCGCGTGATGTGCTTGACTTCTATTTCCACCTTTGCTCACTACCAATGAGTTGCAAAGAGCTTTCAGAAATGTTCCTATTTCTAGCAAATGATGGTAGAAGCGTCCAAAACCACCAGTCCCTTGTGAGTGAAAGTCAGTCAAAAAGAATAGATGCCCTGCAAACCTGTGCCTTGTTTGGCGGATCGGGAGAGTTTGCCTTTACCGTAGGCCTCCCAGGCAAGAGTGGCTTGAGCGGAGGAACTATAGTGGTACACCCTGACCAATATGCCTTGGCGGTTTGGAGCCTTAAATTAAACAAGAAAAGGAACTCTTTTAGAGGGGTGAAATTTCTTGAGGAATTCACAACCAAAACCAATTTGTCAATATTTTGAAACCGTACTTTTGGGGACTTTACTTTTATCATTTGGTCCTTCGCCACTCCTACTTTTCTAAAACCACCAATCCAAGTAATTTTTTTACCTTTCTCATTAATCTACTCTGCATGTTGAAAAGACTCTACTTTATTCTTTTTTCGCTTTTTTGCTTTGTCGCTGCAGCACAAACTGTTCTGCGCTACGAGCAATTAGCGCCCAAAGGCTTACCCTATTATCCCACCGATATTCACGTTTTTCCCGATCAGTCTGCGATTATCAATGTAAATGGGCCCTATATTTATAGGTTCCCACTTTTCAATGACTCTACTCTCCAAAATTTCGGATATAATTTAATTTTCACAGATAGCCTTGTTACCGGCGCACGTATGGAAGTTCTTTCTAATCGTATCTTCACCAAAGGGGAGTATATTACTCGCGATGGTGGTGTTAATTGGACCTTGATAAAAAGTCAGGACTTTTTAAACTTTTGGTTTCTCAAACCCGATTTTTGGATTTTCCATAACATACAAGGGCAAATATTTACCTCCCGTGATTCCGGTACAACTTGGCAAAGCGATAATGTCCCATATAAATATGCGCTCGGTGACGAAGACTATCGAACCTTAATTCGAGAATCTGACAGTACTGTTTTTCACCTTTACCAAGACACTTTAATTCCACGAGTAAAATGGACCCAACGCTATCCTGGTAAAAACCTGCCTTTATATTATCACCAAGTAGATAGCCTGCGTTATCTTTTTGAAGTAGATCTGCAGCTTTACCGTTATGAGCTTGACCTAGACACTACTTTTGAAGTAAATGACATATCTACACTTAACCGGCCTTTCATAAACATTTACACCCCTGGTGATCAATTTATACGTGAAGACAATCTTTCCTATGTTTTCCTTTTTGCCGACACAACTATGCAGTGGATTAATCGGAGTAAAGTATATAACGCTGGCTCTTTTGAGTATTCCGATGGCCGTATGTGGTACAATAGCTATAAACCCTTCCACCCATTTTCCTTAGGAAATATTGCTTTTTTCCGCCCCCTTAATAATCAAAAAGTGATTTGGGGAGATAGTGAAGGGTTCATTCCTCAAATAGCCAACACTTCCATAGACAGCATCTTTTATACCGAAAAAAACTATCTCGACAGCAAGGGCCTGGCCACTGGAACACCTCACAATAACAGCTTTAACCCATTCAACCAAATGGAATATGGCTTAGGTATCGCTTTTGAAAACTATAGTTTTTATGAGACCACTGATGATGGCCTAAGCTGGCAAGAACACGTGAGTAACGCATCTGGAATTCCCATCGAATTTAGCCTAAGAGACTATAACCGCGCCGCAGATACCAGCTGCTTTATCGAACTATACTTGCGCTACCTCGACCCTCGCGTTGAAGCAAAAATAATTCTAAACGACGGCACAAACAGTCTTCTACAAAGTATTAACTCCAATGGCAATAATGGAGAATATCTAAAGTTTCCGAATGGTATTGGCTTCAAAGATTGTGATACCGGTTCGGTTCTGATAGACAATCGATTATATCGCACCAATGACGGGGGCGCTAATTTCGACTCACCTTTTACGGGAACAAAATTTTACAATTTTAAGAGAATTGATAGCTCTTTTTATCTCAGCTCGGACTCAGGCATGTATACGTCTAACAATTATTACGACTGGCAACTCTTCGGAGGCCCTCTTTTCAACAAACGCCTCGATTATATTTTTAATGACTCTATCTTCTTCAATCTCGGCTCAGAAGGCACCATAACTTATAGTCTCGATGGAGGAAATAGCATAAGCACTTTAAACCTACAGAGCCTTTCATTAAACGATGCTGCGGGTATTGGCGATTCTGCCTTATTTGTAACATCGAATGGGGGCGCGCTTTTTAAAATTTACCTCCCCTGGGCAACTGTCCCAATCGCATTGGAAGAAGAATCAATTCAACTCCCCAAAATTTCCATTTTCCCGAATCCCAACCGCACTGGTTTCATTACTATAGATGCGTCAGTAGACTTTAATAACTATAAAGTTTATAACATTAATGGTCAAGAAATCGCTCGCGGGCAGATGCGTGAAAACCAAAAAAAGCTCCAAATAATAAAGCCACAGACGGGCATCTACTATTTAGAGCTTAATACTAATAAAGGATTTCAATACCGAACTAAAATTGTATTTGAATAATCCCCTAATTTATAAATAACGCTTTTCCCTTTCTTGAATGTAGGTTTCTACGATAAACTCAATATTGTTATAGATGAGTGGCTTGGTAATAAATCCTTTCACTACATCAAATTCGTTCGCTCTTTGTTGATCTTCTTTGATTAAGGAATTACTCATGGCAAAAATGATGGTTTCCTTATAGGCAAACCGTTCCATATACTCCGCTAAAAACTCAAAACCATCCATTACAGGCATGTAAATATCGAGGAGTATTACCGCCGGGAAATCTTCCTCTGCGGTCTCTAACCTCTGTAATTCCTCTATGCCCTCAGCCCCATCGGGAAAAAGTGAAACCTTAGCACCAGAATAATTACGAGTAATAATGTTCTTAAGGACAAAGCTGTTTACTTGATCATTATCAATGATCATTATATTCAATTCCTCATCTATCATATTTGCTTCGTTTTAGAGGGCGAAATACCAAACTTATCTTTATAAGCCTTTCCAAAGTAACTTAAGCTACGAAAGCCCAATACATGCGATACTTCAAAGATGCTGACCTCTTCGGTTTGCAACATATTTTTCGCTTTACTTAAGCGAAAATCGTTGATGTATTGAATAGGTGTCATGCCCGTTAAACGCTTTACTTCACGTTCTAATTTAGGCGTAGAAAGATTCATAAGCTCGGCAATTTCAGGAATGCTAAATTTACGAAAGCGAAAGTGATTGACCAACAAAGCCTCCATGTGTGAAAGCACGGGGTCTTTCACGCCAAAGTCGTGATTGATAGGCGCCGAGATATCGTAAATGCGCTGCAATTGCTCCCGGGTTTTCAACAAGTTATTTACGCGTGCTAAAAGGATATCGAATTTAAAGGGCTTCACAATATAGTCGTCAGCTCCAAACTTATAGCCATCAATACGACGCTCATCCTCCCCTAATGCGGTGAGTAAAATGATAGGGATATGCATGGTGCGATCATTTGACTTCACGCCTTCCGTAAGCTCATAACCATTCATCTTCGGCATCATAATATCACTAATGATAATATCGGGTAAATTTAGCCTGCACTTCTCCAAACCTTCCAAGCCATTCGTGGCTTCGTAAACCACAAAATAATCCTCAAAAAGAGCGGTCATAGAATTCAAGAGCTTCTCGTTGTCTTCTACAATTAATAGTTTCTTTTGCATAATTTAAGATTTAGGGAGAGTTATGGTGAAGGTGCTTCCTTGCCCCACTTCACTTTGAAGTTTTATTTTTCCTTTATGGAGATTAACAAATTCTGAAACGATGGATAGGCCTACGCCGGTACCCGAAATATTACCCACGTTAGATCCGCGATAAAAAGACTGAAAGATCCGTGTTTGATCTTCTTCGGGAATACCAATACCCTTATCCTGTACCAATATTTCAAGGGAATCTTCCTGATAACGCAAACGCACTTTCACATCAACAACCTCATTCGAGAACTTAATAGAGTTACCGATTAGGTTGGTAAATACATAACGCATCAACGAATAGTCCGCTTGTATTTCAAAAGGCTCACCGCCATCTATAATTAGATCGAGTTGATAATTATTTTCCTCCCCTTTATAGATATCCATCAGGTCGGTAATTAATTGCTTCACATCTACGGCAGTGGTATTAAAATTCCTTCGCCCCATGGTTAAGCGCTTCAGCTCCAGCATATCCATTATCATATCGTTTAAACGATCTACCTCTTCCTCCATGGTAGTTAAACCCAGTGATAGAAGTTTTGGACTTTGCTTCACCTTTAGCATTTCAATATTCGCCTGAATAATGGCTAATGGAGTTTTAAACTCATGGCTGGCTATAGAATAGAGATTAGTTTTAAACTTAGACAACTCCTGTTCTTTAGACAAAGCCTGCATAAGATCGTCGGTAAGATGTACACTTTCCGTAATATCTCTTGTGGTACTTAAGCTGCGGTAATTCATACCTGGCTCAAGAATCGTATAAGTGGTTTCTAACCAACGTAGTTTGCCCCTGCCGTGCTTTATTTGGTAGCGAATACGCGTTCCGGGTTGCTCAAAAAAGCGCATTAGCGTATTGAAGTCCATCTCGTTAATAAACTGTTCGCTTAAAAAGTCGGTTAATTTCTTACCTAAAAGATCCTCAGATGGAAATCCTAAGATGTCTTTTGAACTAGGCGTAGCGAAGCGAATGGAATTATCTCCATCATGCAAACACACCAAATCGGTGGTATGCATGGCAATGAGCTGAAACACGCTTATGGAAGAAAACATGACAGATTAATTTGAGTAACAATAATACAACAAAATTAGCTAAACAAGCATAAACAAAGAGACATAGACTAGCTAAAAATAAAAAAGCCTCCATTTCTGGAGGCTTTTTAAAATAATAGGAAGCTAATTTCTACTAGTAGCGGTAGTATTCGGGCTTGTATGGGCCTTCTACTTTCACACCAATATAAGAAGCTTGGTCTTCACTTAAAGTTTCTAATTCAACACCAATTTTCGCTAAATGCAATTCTGCTACTTTTTCATCGAGGTGTTTAGGAAGCGTAAATACTTCATTTGGATACTTCTCAGCATTTTTCCAAAGTTCGATTTGCGCTAAAACTTGGTTAGTAAAGCTGTTAGACATTACAAAGCTCGGGTGACCGGTTGCGCAACCTAGATTCACTAAACGCCCTTCTGCTAAAAGCAAAATATCGCTACCATTAATAGTGTACTTGTCTACTTGTGGCTTAATTTCTACGTGGCTAGCACCGTGATTCGTCTTTAACCAAGAAACATCGATTTCATTATCGAAGTGACCGATATTACAAACAATGGCCTTGTCCTTCATAATTTCGAAGTGACGACCTTTAACGATGTCTTTGTTTCCAGTAGCGGTAATAATGATATCCGCTTCAGGAATGGCATTATCCATTTTCTTAACTTCAAAACCGTCCATTGCCGCTTGCAAAGCACAAATTGGATCGATTTCCGTTACGATTACTCTACAGCCTGCTCCGCGCAAAGATGCGGCAGTTCCCTTACCTACGTCACCGTAACCTGCTACAACAGCCACTTTACCAGCCATCATAATATCGGTAGCTCTGCGAATAGCATCTACTGCAGATTCGCGACAACCGTATTTATTATCAAATTTAGATTTAGTAACCGAATCGTTAACGTTAATGGCTGGCATGGGCAAAGTACCGGCCTTCATACGCTCGTACAAACGATGTACACCAGTAGTTGTTTCTTCACTTAAACCTTTAACGCCGCTGGCTAATTCTGGATAAGTATCTAAAACCATATTGGTTAAATCACCACCATCATCTAAAATCATATTCAAAGGCTGACGCTCTTCTCCGAAAAATAAAGTTTGTTCGATACACCAATCAAACTCTTCTTCGTTCATTCCTTTCCAAGCATAAACTGGAACGCCTGATGCCGCAATAGCCGCAGCAGCGTGATCCTGCGTAGAATAAATATTGCAAGAAGACCAAGTAACATCAGCTCCTAATTCTACTAAGGTTTCAATTAACACCGCCGTTTGGATGGTCATGTGTAAGCAGCCTGCAATACGAGAACCTTTCAAAGGCTTCTCTGCACCAAACTCTTCTCTTAAAGCCATTAGACCGGGCATTTCAGCCTCTGCCAGTTCAATTTCTCTTCTGCCCCATTCTGCCAAAGAAATATCTTTAACCTTGTATGGAGTGTAATTTCCTACCTTCGTACTCATATCTAAATTTATAACACCTAAATTTTCGGCAAAGATACCCTAAATCTCGTCAATAAAAAGTGTAACTTATTAATATGGCTTTACATAGAATCTATAAATGGCAATGGTTGCAAATAGCTCTATGGAAAATTGAGCTTGATGATCAGATTGAGGTAGAGAATCTTCAGCTATCCCCCGCAGATAAAGAAAAGTGGCAAAAAATTAAACATTCTAAAAAGCAAGCCGAATTTTTAGCCTCGCGCGCCGCTTTAAAATATCTGATAGAAGATATTGATAGCTTAAGCTTTACTAAAGAGGGAAAACCGCAAGTCGAAAACTTTCAAGGCGTTTCTTTAAGTCATTGCCACAATTACGCGGTAGCGGCCATTAGCCGAAATTTAGATATCGGAGCCGATGTAGAAAATTACCGCCCGCAATTCCCCAAAATCGCCCAACGCTTTTTAAGCGATCAAGAACTAAATTCGCTAAGTAAAACAGAGTCTTTGCGACAATTAGCCGCTTTTTGGTGCGCCAAAGAAAGCCTGATTAAATTAACGGGCAACACGAAACTCGATCTAAGAAAAGACTTACGCGTCTCCCCCATCAACCTCAGCAATAGGCAAGTATGTCAAGGATTAATCCGCGAAAATCAACAATTAATTGCCCATCCCGTTTTCCTAAAATCGGAAGCAGATTTTTGCTTAGGATTTAGCTACAGAAAGCCGAATTTAAGCTAAATCATAAAAGGATAATTTAGTAGGTTTGTAGCCCATGACAAGGAAGGCTATTTCACCTATAATCACCACAGCTAAAGCCCATTCAAAAAAGCTATTAGCCGTATTAATTGATCCCGACAAATTAGAGGAGCAGGCTCTTATTAATTTGGTACAGGAAGCCAATGCTGCCGCTGCTGATTTAATTTTTATCGGCGGAAGCCTAATTACAGGCACTAGCTTAGATTCTTGCATTGAAACCGTAAAAGAGCACAGCAGCATTCCTGTAATCCTTTTCCCAGGTAGCATTATGCAAGTTTCGCCCAAGGCAGATGCGATTTTATACATGAGCTTAATCTCGGGTCGCAACCCTGATCTTTTAATTGGTAATCAGATTATTTCTGCGCCTTATATCAAACAAATTAATCTTGAAACCCTTTCTACCGGCTATATGTTAGTAGACTGCGGCCAGAGTACCACCGCTATTTATATGAGTGGCAGCGCTCCCCTTCCTTACAATAAACCTGAAATTGCAGCTTGCACCGCCATGGCCGGTGATATGCTAGGATTAAGTCAGTTTTACTTAGACGGAGGTAGCGGAGCCGACAAAACCGTAAACCCCGAAATTATTAAAGCAGTGCGCGCGGTTGTGGACAAGCCGATTATTGTTGGAGGAGGAATTCGCAATGTCGCCCAAGCTAAATTAATCTGCGAAGCTGGCGCCGACGTGATTGTAATAGGCAATGTTACCGAAGAAAATCCCGCGATTATTAAAGAAATAGCCACGACAATACATAGTTTCTAAATGAACATTAGTGTTGAAATCTCCATGCATCCTCTTTCAGAAAATTATTTAGAAAGAGTAGATAACTTTATTAAGAGCTTGCAAAATTACCCGCAAATTAAAATGACGGTAAGTCCGCTGAGCACGCAAATATTCGGCGATTCCACCCTAATTTTTTCGGCTTTAGAAAAAGAAATCACCCAGGCTTTTAGTGAAGGTCAGGCCCCCTTTGTTTTAAAGGTTTTAAAAGATGACCTTTCCAATATGGACTTATCCGCTTATTAATGCGGGGATACTTAAAGCAGATTGAGTGGCTCGCGGTTATTAGCAGTATTGCCTATACGGTGTTACTAACGTATCAGATAATCTGGTGCTGGCTTTTCGCTTTTCTTGCAGCCATAGCCTTTATCTACCTCTGCTATGTAAAAAAAATATACGCCGAATTAATCTTACAAATTTTTTACCTTCTAATGGCCCTTTACGGCTATCTCAGATGGGATATCAGTCTTTTTACCAATTTGCAGAGCCTAGGTTGGGAACTAAATTTGGCCCTAATCTCCATCGGAATTTTGCTAAGTACCCTATCAGGCTATAGCCTAAAAAAATACAGCGATGCTGAACTGCCTTGGCTAGATAGCTTCACTACGGTTTTCAGTATTATCGCCACTGCTTTAATGGTTAGTTTATTTCCCGAAAATTGGTTGTACTGGATCGTGATTGACACGGTTTCCATCTACCTTTACATGCAGCGCGGATTAAAACTTACCGCCATCTTATTTGTTGTTTATACATTTTTAGCCATTAACGGCTATCTAACTTGGATCTAATGAAGATTGTTGTAACAGGCGCTGAATGCAGCGGAAAATCGCAGCTTTGCGCTGAACTGGCAGAAATAACCCACAGCCGTTGGGTACCTGAATTTGCTCGTGAATACTTAGAGAAAAACGGACCTGACTACAACTATCAAGATTTTATGAAAATCCTTGATGGTCACCGTCGCCGCCAAGCAGAGGCGCTTCACATTAACGCGGAATTGGTTTTTCTAGATACGGATCTAATTAACTTTCAAGTTTGGGCCGAACGTAAATTCGATAAAATCCCCCCCGCCCTTTTAAGTTTAAAAGAATCTACCGAAGGGAAAATCTACTTTGTGTGCTACCCCGATTTAGAATGGGAAGATGATCCTTTGCGTGAAAACCGCGATTTTCAATTGGAGATTTACCAAAGGCACCTAGACTTAATTAAAGAATTTAAGAGACCTTTCGCTATTATTAGAGGCCAAGGGAAAGATCGCTTGCGCCGAGCTTTGGATGCACTGCAAGAATTTCAGGAGAAAGAAGGGGATTAGCTTTTAATAGTTAGTATTAAGTCGTATTCTAAATAATCAAAAAGCGCTAGTCCTTAAATAAGGCTAGCGCTTTTCTTTTCTCCCCTCTTTTAAATCTTTCGCTTTAAGGTAAGTACATATTAGTATACAGTTGCTGGAGCTGCTCATCCGACAGCTCCAATAAACCTTGCTCTCGCATCCAAGTGGCGTAGTTTTGCCATTTGGCCTCTTGCATTACACCCCAAGTTTTACCCTTCATAAAATGCAAGTGAATGTCTTCCATAGCGACTTGTACAAATATGGAATCATGCCAGTTATCATGATCCTGACTAGCCCGTATTTTCACAAGTGATTCAGAAGGATTTCTGGCCACTTCTGCATAAGCGCGCGCTAAAACCTTAAGCATTCGGCGACAGCGATCGGCTGCAGTAGAATCCATGCTTGTAGGCGCCATAATTACCGACGAGTAGCCATAGGGCACACCGTAATCATTGGGAATAAAACTCACTAAGTCTATTCCTTCCCGCTTAGCCATAGCCGCTTCCCAGTGCAAAAACACCCAAGCCACCTGCCCCAAATCTTGTTTAAAAACATCCCATACTTGCAATCTACCGGGCTGCTGTATCTGATAAGCCGGTTCGCCGCCGTCATTGCGTATCATACCATTAAGAACCTCATGCTCCAAGGGGGTGTGATAACCTAAGTAAATCGCATCTTTAATTTCTGCGGGGCTGTTTACCTGCGCATCTGCCTTGAGCACAAAAGCGCTGCGATCGGCTTGTAAGATTGTGGCAACTGCCTGCGCTCTTACCCCATTGCTATCTGCTGCAAAAGCAAAAAGATGCTCGGATGGACCCACCGCGAAATCTACCTCTTGATCTAAAAGTCGAAAAATTGGCTTTTTGGTGTAATTATCAATTTCGGGGGTATCCCACTTTAGGTAGATGCCTTCTTCCTTAAACCATTCGGCTTGCTCGGCTAATAAAATGCCCGCATGTAAAACATTGGGAGTCCAGTCTAAAGCTAGCCGTATCGTATCTAGGCTGGTGCTTGGGTTTAAGCCATTGCTCACTTCCGTAGATGCGTTTTTATTCTGCTGACAAGCAATTAATGCCATTAGCGCTAGCACAAATACATACTTTTTCATAATCTTCTAAAAAACTAGTCTTAAAGTAGCGTAAGCATGCAGCGGGGCCTGGACGAAATAAGCGGGACCACCATTAAAATCGGGCGCACCGTAAGTATAATAAAGTTCATTAGTAAGGTTATTCACCTGAACACTTAAAGAATGCTTTTGGTAAAAGTTCCAATTGGCATTAAGATTCAGCACCAAAGAAGACGGCACCACTAAGTCCTCATTATTAGTAAGTTCCATAAACTGCTCGCCCAAATAACGCGCCCCAATACCGAAGCTAAAGTTTTTGAGGGGTTTATAATTAAACTTGACTTGACCATTTACCTGAGGACTTAAAATTGGAGTGATATTTTCCAATGTCTCATTTGAACCCGCTGGCTGATAGCTGCTAATCTGCGCCTGCAGCCAACCAATTTGCCCGGTTAAATTAAGTCGATTGGGACTTTGAGAAAAAGTATTACCCAAATCCCAATTACCATTTAGCTCAATTCCTTGGCGGGTACTGGCTTGCTGGTTCAGAAAAACTTGCACGAAGCCCTCGGGAATATACTCGCCGATGGGCGCAATTTCGTTTTCAAACTGCATGTAAAAAAGATTTAGCTCTAAGGCTACACTTTCAGTATTCCAGCGTGTCCCCACTTCTACGTCGTTTACGTACTCCGCTTGAATGGAATTAACATCCCTTGCTAAAGCAATATTAGAAGCATTTACCGCCGTAGCCCCTAAAACATCAAAGCGGGTAGGCTCGCGGCCGCTGCGACCAAACGATGCGTAAAACTGCCACTTAGTATTCACTTGGTAGCTAATTCCGAGTTTTGGATTTATAAAAGTGTAATTGCGAATCGGAATAGCCGGTGTTTCGCCCAAAAAGTTTTGATCGGCACCTAAATTTAAAGCTAATTGACGTAATTGTACATCAGCATAAATCTTCAGGTTTTCGCTGCCGCTAGATCCGATACTATAGGCCTTTTCCCATTTAGCAAAAAAAGCAATTTCATCTTTAGTACTCTCGTCTTCGTAATAGGGAGCGTTGCGATTAGGAATTATGTATTCTAAATTACGGCGACTAAAAGTATAGGCGTGCAAACCAAAAGTAAAGTCACCGGCTGCGCCTCCTTTTGTATTGTAATTAGACATTAAACCCGTATGGGTATTGTAGAGCGGATAATTGATCTGCTCGAAGCCTCCCAATGAATCCGTAGCATATCCGAAGGGAAAATCACCGCCTGCTCCACCATAATACACCGTTGAAACGAGGCTGCTT
>TARA_R110002050_G_scaffold61632_2_pt1 | contig 12091 bp, 15 predicted proteins | sample TARA_R110002050 | Tara Oceans TARA_R110002050 (sample SAMEA4396988) | marine metagenome | biome: Polar Biome; feature: [DCM] deep chlorophyll maximum layer (ENVO:01000326); material: water (ENVO:00002006), including particulate matter (ENVO:01000060) such as... | depth 25 m
TGTATAAATTCAGCATCATATCTAGTTTTACGCTCCATATTTATAGAACGACTATCACCATTGGGCATTGTTATATGTAATCTAATCATTGTTTATTACTCCTTTTATTGGTAGAACGTTAGGTATAAGTTTATATATATAATACATGCACACACACGCTTCATAGGTTATCTTATCTACTGATATTCCATACAATTCACGGTTTTGCCTGTTTTATACACAATAACTATACATACTACTAAAATATAATAAGAAAGGGAGACATATAGGCCTCCCTTAATCGGATACATAATCCTTACTTAGACAAGTGATCTATTAATTTATCAACTTTAGCCTCCAATGCACCTATTCTATTAGGTTCTGGGTTAGCTACTGGTTGACTAGGTAATAAATCCATCATGTCACCTACTTCAGCTGCGTCTAACACTTCGTTAAAGACTCTTCCTAATTTCATAAAGTCTTTAATACTAGAGCCCATGTAAAAAGTTCTACTCTTAAGCATACTTCTGTTAAAGGCCATAGATAAGTTCTTAAGACCACCTATCTGTAAGTCGACCAATTCTTTTCTTTGGCCATCATTTAATCTACTTCCGTCCATCTTATATTCTCCTTATTATTAATAATTAACTAAAATAAACTAAAAAATCTAAATCAAAAATAACCAAAAATCATCTTTGAAAATCTATGATTTCAAAAGGACATACGTATAAGACCACGCATTAAAATGCTACAATTTTTGAAAGTCGTTTAAAATAAATGTTGTTTTTGAGTAATCCATTTAATAAATTTGTCTATGAAAAAATACATACTAACTATTGTGTATAACGAAAATAGTGATATAATAGAGTGGATGCAAGAAGAGATGCTAGACATTATAACTCCTTCAGAGTTAACTGCTAGTAACATAGAAAGTCTTGAAGAAGAAGATATTAAAGATATATTTATTGATAAGGACTTTGCTAAAGCTTAATTACTAACGCCTCCTTGACGGAGGCTTTGTTTATTATGAGAGTATATAAAGTAAATAGAATAGAACATACAGTATTTGATCACATTGATGAAGTACCTAGTAATGTAGTTATTGTAGATAACTGGCGTAAAGGTAATATAGGACAATGGGTTAAATCTGATGATAATTGTTATGTACAAATATTGCGCAAAGGAAAGATGGTTGTGCCGAAAGGGCGGAACAAGGTTAGGGAATACGTTGGCACGTGCACTGGGACATTTCCAGTAACCTCCAAGGCGAAGATGGACACTTCGCGCAGGCTCAATATTTACTCCTTTGGAGGGAGTAAGAGTTCTGCAGACGTTCTGCTAGATCGGACCGTACTAAGTAAGCATGAACATCTTTTCGTTGTATATTTAACTTCTGGTTTAACTCCTCAAGAAGCTTATATGAAGGCATTTCCTACTATTCAACCAGGTTATGCTAAACATAAGTCAGCACAATTAGTTAAAACAAAAAGGATAACTACTGCTATGAAAGAAGAATTAAAACCTATATTACAAGAGATAGGTATAGATGAAAAAGCTATACTAAAAAACATTAACACTATAGCTATGTCATCAGAAAAAGATGAAACAAGACTTAAAGCTTTATTTAAACTATCTGATATAATGGATCTAGAAGATAAAAGTAAAACAACTGTTACACAAGTGTCTGGTGCGTTATTTCAAGGATTTGCAGATAAACATCTTTTAGAAGTCGAAAGACCTAAAGAAATAGGAGAATAGAATGATTAATTATGAAGAAGAAGGTAAAAAGTTGGCTAAAGATATTGTTAAAATGGATAAGTCAATTACAAAAAAACAGATTATGGCAAAAATTAAACTTGATGCTTATAATAAAAATATGGTAAAAAATGGCAAATAAAATATTAAAAGAAATGCGTAAAGGTTATTTAAAAGAAATACAGAAAAAAACAAAATTTGATCCTAGTATTAAACCTAAATTAAAAAAATTTCTAAAAAAAATATCTGAATAAATGGCTAACATTAATACCCAAAATGTAAGTAAAGCAGAAGAAACTTTAATGCTTGCACAAAAAGATTTAATTGCATTTGGAAAATTATTCTTACCTGACGATTTTATGAGAAGTGAAACACCTTTTTTTCATTATGAAGTAGCAGATGCTTTAATGGACATGGATAAAAGGCAATTAGCAGTTATTTTACCTAGAGGTCACGGAAAAACTGTACTAACTAAGTGTAGTATTATGCGTGATTTTTGTTTTTCTACAGACCCTAAATTTTATGGTTGGGTTGCTGCCTCGTCTAAAATTAGTGTACCAAACTTAGATTATATTAAATATCATTTGGAGTATAACGATAAAGTATCGTATTATTTCGGTAACTTAAAAGGTAAAAAATGGACAGAAGACGATATAGAGCTAACAAATGGATGTAAACTTATATCGAAATCAAATTTATCAGGAATTAGAGGAGGAGCTAAACTCCATAAAAGATACGACCTCATTGTGCTTGATGACTTTGAAGATGAAAATAATACCATTACATCAGAGTCTCGTGCTAAAATTTCTAATCTTGTTACAGCAGTTGTTTTCCCTGCTCTTGAGCCACATACGGGTAGGCTTAGGATTAATGGGACTCCTGTTCACTTTGACTCCTTTATACAAAATATATTGGTTGGTAAAGAAAAAGCTGAAAAACTAGGTGAATCATATAGTTGGAATGTAATTAGTCATAAAGCTATGCAACCAGATGGTAACTCTTTGTGGCCTGGTTGGTTTGGTAAAAAAGAAATGGAACGTAAGAAAAAGTTCTATGCTGACTCTGGACAACCACAAAAGTTTTACCAAGAATATATGATGGAAGTACAAAATAACGAAGACGCTATTTTTACTAGAGATCATGTACAATTTTGGGAGGGTAGTTTTAAACATGAAGAAGATACTGGACTCAACTATTTGGTATTTAAAGACGGAACTGAAAAACCTGTCAATGTATTTGCAGGGGTTGATCCAGCTACAGATAGTGCCAGGAGAGATACTGACTTTAGTGTTATCATTGTTGTCGCTGTATGTCGTGACAATAATTGCTATGTTGTTGACTATATTCGTAATAGGACATTACCTGTGTTGGGGATTACTGGAGATAATAAAAAAGGTATTGTGGATTATATATTTGATTATAACAAAATTTATCATCCTTCTCTTTTTACCATTGAAGACACTACTATGTCTAAACCAGTATTTCAAGCGCTTGTTTCAGAAATGAGAAGAAGAAATGAATTTAATGTTAAATATTGTGCTGAAAAACCAGGTAATAGAATGAGTAAAAGAGATAGAATACAGGGGATACTTGCTCAAAGATTTGCAATAAGAAGTATGTATTTAAGAAAAGACCAATATGATTTACAACACGAGATACATACTTTTGGTCCACGTATGGGACATGATGATACTATAGATGCATTAGCTTATGCTTGTAAATATGCACATCCACCTAAGTCTGTAAAACAAAACAAACATGGTGTTTGGAAAAAACATAGACCTAAAGTTAAAAATTGGGTCGTAGCTTAAGGATTTTATGAAAAAATATAAAAAATATAAGGGAGAAGATCCTGTTAAAAATAGTAGAAGACAACTTAATTCTAGCCTTAGAGATTCTATGTTAAATAGAATGGGATTAAAACCTATGGGACTTAAAAAACCAATATCACCTCCTAAATTAAAAAATGCAGGTTTAGAAAACAGAGGTGGCTCTAGAGTAATGTCTACACCGTCTTTAAGTAATATATTAAAAAATAAAAAAAGAATGAGATAAAATGGCAAAAAGAACTGATAAAACAGCGTTAAGAATTAGAAATATATTTGAACAATCTAATAGCCCTTCTAGAACTCAATGGGAATATATAAATCAAAAAGGTTGCGATTTTGCTCACGATAACCAATTAAGTGAGTCAGAAAGAATAGCATTAGAAGAACAAGGTATGCCTACATTTACTATAAATAGAATTATGCCTGTTGTTGAAATGTTAAATTTTTATGCTACTGCTAATAAACCTAGATGGCAAGCTATTGGAGCAGAAGGTTCTGATATAGATGTTGCATCTGTATTTTCTGATATGGCAGATTATATATGGGACAACAGTGATGGGTCAACATTATATGCTAATGCTATAAATGATGCTATTACAAAAGGTGTAGGCTATTTAGTTTTAGATGTAGATAAAAATGCTGACAATGGTATGGGTGAAGTAGTTATAAAAAATCCTGAACCATTTGATATATTTGTAGATCCTAAATGTAGAGACATGTTATTTAGAGATGCTAACTTTATTTTAATTAGAAAAATATTACCTAAAGAACATTTATATTCTTTATATCCAGATCAAAAATCAAAAATTAAACGTGCTAATAGTGCTATGGATAATCAATTAAGTTATAGTGAAAAATCTACTGATTCATACAGAAAAGATTTTACATATAAAGATATTGATTCTGCAGAGTCTGTTTCTTTATCAGGTGATAATGACGAGTTAATAGAATTATATGAGATGTATGAAAAAGAAAAAATATCATATGTTAATGTATTTTATAGAGAAACTTTAGACCCTATGCAAATTAAACAAATACAACAACAAGTTCAAGTTTCTTTAGAAAAAATGAAAAATGAAATGTCTGTTAATATGTTAGAACAAACTAAAAAATTACAAGAAGCTGTTCAAGCAGGTCAAATTATTCAAGAAAGATATGATTTAGAATTAGCTAAACTACAAGAAGAAATGCAAAATCAATTAAAAAATTCTGAACAAAGTATGATGGCTAATATGCAAGAACAAGCTTCTACTATTACTAATGATATTATAACAGAAAAAGAACTATCTATTTTAATGGAAGATGTAGACTTTAAGAAAAATTTAGTTGATGTAGTTCAATTTTATGGAACAAGAATAAAACAAACTAGAGTAGTAGGTGATGTTACAATAGGGGAAGAATATTTACCACAAAACATAACTGAATACCCTATTGTTCCTTTTCATTTTAAATGGACAGGTACTCCTTTTCCTATTAGTGCTGTATCTCCATTAGTTGGTAAACAAAGAGAAATAAATAAAGCACATCAATTATTAGTTCATAATGCATCTCTTGGTAGTAGTTTAAGATGGTTGCATGAAGAAGGTAGTATAGATACTGATTATTGGGAAAAATATTCTAGTAGTCCTGGAGCATTGTTACCAATAAGACCAGGAGCTACACCTCCTACACCAGTACAACCTGCACCACTTGCTAGTGCATTCTTTCAATTAGTACAAGAAGCTAAAGGTGATATGGAATATTTAGCAGGTATATATAGTTCAATGATGGGTGATTCAGGATCAGCAAGTCAAACTTATAGAGGTATGCTTGCTATGGATGAATATGGAACTAGAAGAATTAAACAATGGATGCAAAATTGTTTAGAACCAGGATTAAAACAATTAGGTACTTTAGTTAAACAATATACTCAATCTGTATACACTGCACAAAAAACATTTAGAATAGTACAACCAAGTGCGTTGCAAGAAGATAGAAAAATTGAAATTAATATACCTATGTATAATGATTTTGGTGAAGCAATAGGTAAAGCTTATGATTATGAGTCAGCTAAATTTGACGTAAGAATAATTGCAGGCTCTACATTACCTGTCAATAGATGGGCTTATGTAGCAGAATTAAAAGAATTAATGCAGTTAGGTGTTATAGATGACATTGCATTGTTATCAGAAACAGATATAAAAAACAAAGAACAAATTGCTAAAAGAAAATCTGTTTACGCACAACAACAAAGTCAATTAGGTTCTCAAGAAGAACAAATTAAAGACTTAACAGGAACTATAGAAACGTTAGAAAGACAATTAGTTCAAGCAGGTATAAAAGGTAAAGTTATGCAAGCCTCTATGGAAGTTAATAAAAAGAAAGAAGAAATAAAATCTAACATGAATAAAGGGTATGTTGAAACTGAAGCAAAGCAAAAAGTTTTAAGAAATACTATGGCAAATCATAACGAAACAATGAAATCAAAAATTCAATCTCAACAAGAAATTGAGATGTCTAAAGAAAATGATTTGGAAAATCAAGAATAGTTTTTTAACTTATTACGATTTTTTTGTAACTAAAAGGAGAAAATATGTCAGAAGAAACAAAAGGTAACTCAATAACAAATAATGTTAATGACTCCAAAGATTTTTTTGACCAATTAGAAACTTCCGTTAATGGAGTAGTTTCTGAGGGGGGAGAAAACATCAACAATACAGAGTTTAACCAAAGTGAAAATGGCTCCGAACAGGTAACCCATAATGAATCACAAGGTGCTGTAGATTGGGATAGTGAGAACAACCCGTATAAAAAAAGGTATACTGATTCAAGTAGAGAAGCTGTAAAAATGAATACTCAGCTTTCAGACTTGAAACCTTTTGTACCAGTTCTTAACGCCATGAAGCGTGATAGTGGACTTGTTGATCATGTTCGCGAATACCTTCAAAACGGTGGGAAACCATCGAAAAACATAAAAGAACAATTAAATCTAAGTGAAGATTTTGTTTATGACCCTAGTGAAGCGATTGAAGATCCAGAATCTGAATCGGCTAGAGTTATGCAAGCTCAAATAGATTCAGTTGTTAATAGAAGAGTGAATGATGTTTTGTCTAGAGAAAAACAAAATGCTGCTAAAATGCAACGTGCTGTAGGTCTTAAAAAACAAGAACAGGATTTTATGCAAAAACATAATATGAGTCCTGAAAATTTTGAGAACTTTAAAGCGCAAGCTAAAAGTAGAAATTTAACTTTAGACGATGTTTATTATATTTTAAATAAAGAACAGGCAAATCAAAACGTTGCTAACTCTACTAAACAAGATATGTTAAATCAGATGAAGAATGTTCGTAACATTCCAACAACCGCTAGTGATTCAAATAGTCAAGGAACATCGCAAAAATCTGCTAATGATAGTATGTTTGATGCAATGATAGGAATTGACAATAGTGTGGATAACTTGTTCGGGTAGACAAAAAACTAAGATCGTCTCCCGAACTTAAAACAAAACAACCTAACCAAAGGCACTAAGTGCAGTTGAGGAAAGGTTAAAGGAGATGGTCAAAATGGCTGATTTATTCAATGTAGGTGTTAGAGGTGGCTCTAATACTGATTTGACAGTTTCGGATGTTGACGGTTCAGGACCAGGTGGTGGTTCTAATCTTAACACTGGTGATCTTCGTAGAAAGTTTAATTTTGGAGACAGAGTTTCTGAATTAGCTTTAGCGCAAGACCCATTCTTTCGATTTTTGTCAAAAGTAAGTAAAAAACCAACGGATGATCCTTCATTCAAATGGACAGAAAAAAGAGGTTCTTATCACAAAAGGTATGCATATCCTGTAGCTTTTAGTAATGACAATGCTACATGGGTAGAAACTTTAGACGGTACTGATATTGATCTTCAATTAAATTCATTTGAAACTGAAGGTACTACTGTTTATGTAAAAATGATGGGTGACTATAAAAATTCTAGCAATGCTCAGAATGTATATGGTAACTCTTCTTCTGAAATAAAAATAGGTAGCGCAGGAACACAACCTTCGTTCTTTATGCAAGGTCAATTAGTTAAAATTAACTTTGCTAACGCAACTGCTTCTATAAGCTCAACAATGAAAACTGCATCATATTCTGTTGTTAGAATTGATGAAGTAATATTGCAAGACGAAGCAACAAACCCACCAACTGCTCACGCAGAAGGTGAAGCTGCTATCATAAAAGCAACTGTAGTTAAAACTAAAAGTGCAGGTCACGATGTTATTGCTGGTGTAGCTTCTGCAGCTCCAGCAGGTGATTCAACATATAATATTTCTATTGCTGGAGAAGGTGATGCAGCAGGATTAGAAGATTATAGATCTTATGTTGTAGGTACTGCATATGGTGAAGGTACTGGTTATCCTGAAACATGGAAAGACCAACCTTACTCAACAAACTATGGTTTAACTCAAATTTGGAAAACTTCATGTGCTATGTCTAATAGTGCTAGAGCAACTGTTCTAAAGTATGAACCAAATGAGTGGGCTAGAGTTTGGAAAGAGAAACTAATTGAACATAAGTATGACATTGAAACTGCTTTATTGTTTGGAACTCAATTTGAAGATACATCAAATGGGATTCAATATACTCAAGGTGCAGTAGATTATGTTGCAAATTATGGTAACTCTTTTACTTTAGATACATCAACTAAAACTTCTGACGACTTTTTAGATGATATGTCTAATTATCTTGATCCAAGATACAACAATAGTACAGGTACTGTATTCTTTGTTAGCACAGCAGTTTTTAACTGGATGCATAAATTAGGTGGATACTTCAAAAATAATGCTGAAATATCTTCTAACTTTAGAGCTGACTTTGTAATGACAGGTAAATCTAAAATAATGGGTATTGACATTACTACATTCTCTACACCTTATGGTGACATGAACGTAGCAAGAAATATTCACTTAGATGGTACTAACGTTAAAATGCTTGGTATTAATATGAAGTATTGTTACTATCGTCCTCTAGTAGGTAACGGTGTAAACAGAGATACTTCAGTCTATGTAGGTGTTCAAACACTTGAAAACTCTGGGGTCGACAGAAGAGTAGACTTAATCTTAACAGAAGCTGGTATGGAATGGTCAATGCCTGAATGCCACGCTGTCTGGTTATAAAAGGAGTCTAATTATGGCAAATCCGTTATATGGACAAAATAAAAATGATGATGCTTTAGATTTAGTAAACTCTTCTAATGGAGACGTTTTACAAATAGCATCAAATCCTGCAGTATCAGGTTCTTATGAACTAATTGCAGATGCTGCAAATGATACTACTATTAGTGCATTAGCTTGTGGTAAAGAGTACTATTTTGGTACAACTACTGGAGCTGTTGGAGCATCTGATGGTGATAGCGCATTTACTTTACAATTACCTGTTCCTAAAGGTGCTGGTGAAAAGATAAAAGTAACTTGCTTAACTGCTGCTGCTTATGCTAAACTACTAGGTATAAGCAATGCATCTCCTGCTGCAGTAACTATGACTTACATAGTTTATGAAGCTGGAGCTGTAGTAGAAACTGCTACAACTGCTGCTGGTGTAGATGGTACAGCAAACACAATGATAAAGCTTGCAGCTTCTCATTTTAAACTTGGTGATGTATACGAATGCATCTCAACATCAGCTAGTCATTGGCTTGTAAAAATTCATGGTGGAAATGGATTAATTGCAGCTGGTGACATAGTAGTAGATCCAGGTAATGCTGGTGGCTACATAGATTAAGGAGGTAGATGATGGCTAAAGCAAAAATGGGCGCATCTCATGGATGGACTGGAAACTACGTAGAATCAGCAACGGCTAGTTTTAGCTTAGTACCTGGTGATGCAGGAAAAACGTTTATCTTAAAAGATGCAGCTGTTACAGTAACATTACCTGCTTTAACTGATGTTGAAGCTGGATATTCTATAACTTTAATATCTGGTGATGATAGTGAACATATATTAACTGGCGGTGCTAGTAAAATATATGGACATGCTATCGATGGAAGTGGTTCTGCTGCTGAAACAGTTTTACCACTTACTGGACATTCAACTATTACTCCAGGAGCTGGAATGATAATAGGTTCTAAATATGACATAACTACTGATGGTACAAATTGGTATGTTTATGTTATTGCTGGAGCTGAAGTAGCTGGTAGTTAATAAATAAAACAGTTTGGGTGCCTCCTCTGGTGAGCTTCCCCTCCCAAAGGAGGTATCCCAACATTAAAGGAATACATGGATTTTGAAGCACAAGTAGAAAGTTTAACAGGTTTAACAATAAGTAGCTCAGGTACTACGCCTACACAAGCAGAATTAACACAGTTTTTATCTGATGGTGTATGCGATGTTATAAATAAAATGATTGATTTAAAACCTGAAGAATTGCATAAATTTTCAACAACAACGCATGATGCAAGTAACTCAGGTATAATTTATACAGGTAGAATTTTATCAGTTATGAGAGAGCATGATAGTACTAGTATATTAAGGTCTTGTGATCCTATAAATGCTTCTGATAGATATGATGCAACTGATAATACAAGTTTAAAATTTAGGTCTAAAACAAATCCTGGATATTATATATTAAATCAAAAAATATTTACAGTCCCTGTTTCTGCAGGTTCTGACAATGATGCAGTAGTAACTCAAGTTACATATGACACAGGTCTTGCTTATACTGATTCATCAATAGATAATTTTCCAACTGAATACGAATATTTAGTACCAATGTATGCTGCTATTAAATCTTTAGAAGCAAAAATGGCTGAATATACAATAGATGAAGAAGATATTGAATTAGTACAAGCGATAGCATTTAATTTAAATAGTTTAAAACAACAATATGAAAGTGAAATAATGGGAAAAGCTCAACCTAAAGGACAAACAAATGAAGGTTAAAGAATTAATGGAAAGAGTAGGAGCAGAAGGAGTTCCTACTGGTAGAGCAATAGCATATATAAAAGATGCTTTAGAAGAAATAAATGTTTTATCTGAAACTCATGTTAAAACAACAAAACAAACTATAACAAAAGATCAAAGATTTTATCATTTTCCTGATGATATGATTAAAGTATTATCAGTAAGATGTAAAAATCATTTAAACAGCAAAAGCGAATATCGTGCTATTCCTAGGTTATTATTTGAACCTAGAATAGTTGACGGTGATGGAGAATAAAATATGGCGACTACTATAACCAATGCAACTTTAACAGTAACTTTAAAAGAATCTATTACTTTAAATGGTGCTAATATGGGTGGAACAAATACATTAACAATAGCAAATGTAGACGAAATCTTCAAAAGAATTGTTACATGTCCTGGAAATTCAGAAACTACATTAGCACATTTTCACAGTTCAGTTGCTGATGGAACATTATCTGCTTTAGATATAGATGATGTAAAGTATATTAGAGTTACTAATAAAGATAATTCTCAAAGTTGTGTATTAAGTTTACAATCAGATGTTGGAGAAGATGATAGTTCAGCAGATGAATCAGCTAGTCTTTTATTAGAAGCTGGTAAAAGTTTTATAATGGGTGTTCCAAATGATGGCATAGGAATATCAGATGCAAATGCTAACTTAGTTACAGATTTAGTAGATTTAGAAAGTATTGTAATATTTACTTCATCAAGTGATGCTGTAGATGTTGAAGTATTTATAGCAAGTACATAGGAGTATAAATGGCAGTTAAACAATATGGATATTATGTAAAAGGCAATAAAGTTGCTATTGTAGAAAAAGATACTCAATTTGATAATGATACATCATCTAGAGATTTTGGACCAGGGTCAGAAAGAGCACAATGGAAATCGCCTAAATCTACAGTAACAAATGGTTTAGAATTTGAATATGTTTATAGTCCAGAATACTTTATTGATGAAACTGATAAAGTAGATACTCAAATAGATACATATTTATCACTTGATGGATTATTAAAACTTATAGATGCAGCAAGTGACAACTACTCTCAAGCTCCTCAAAGTTTAAGCGATGGTAGTTTTATAGTATTAAAAAATGCTGGTAAATTTAATGGACTACACAAAGTTAAAGATGCGGGTATAGGTTATATTACTTTATATACCAAGTTTAGTGGTAGTGCTACTGTAGCAAAAGCATTTGATCAAAATCCAAGTTTATATTATAATGTAGATATTTTAAATGATGAAGATGATACTATACCTGTATCAAATTATTTATCTAAAGCAATAGTTTATTACGTAAAAGGTAGAATAGCTGAAGATGTTATGAATTTAGAAGCAAAAGAATATTTTATGAAACAATTTAGAAAAATGTTAGAAAAACACAACAATACGAGAGTTGGTGGTTTAAGAATAACCGCTGTAGGCTCTCATGGAATATTATAAGGAGAAAAAATGGCAACAGGAAATAAAGCTTACACATCTCAAGAAGCAGGTAATCCCTACTTTAAAGGTGTTGTAGGAACAAGTTCATCAATTCCATCAAGAGCTATTATGAACAATGGATCAAGTGCAGCAGTTAATATAACTTTTGCAGACGGTGTAGTAGCTGCAGTA
>TARA_R110002050_G_scaffold164382_1_pt1 | contig 12085 bp, 10 predicted proteins | sample TARA_R110002050 | Tara Oceans TARA_R110002050 (sample SAMEA4396988) | marine metagenome | biome: Polar Biome; feature: [DCM] deep chlorophyll maximum layer (ENVO:01000326); material: water (ENVO:00002006), including particulate matter (ENVO:01000060) such as... | depth 25 m
AAGAAAAACTTAGACAAAAAATCAAACGAGTGTTCAAACATTAAAGTGGTTACGAGACCAATTCAAAAAAAGGAGGTTGAGCGTATCGTAATCTTCTATACCGATGGCACATTTAAAAATTATGAAGAGCAATAAGAATATGTTTTAACATAAACTATTATTGTCTTTTTCAATCAACTTCTCTCCTATTTTCTTTATTTTGCACCATGGTAAAAAAAATATCTACCCTTATAATCACATGCCTACTTTTTAGTTCTTGTTACCAACCGGAACGTGATTGCGAAAAGTACAAAACAGGCTCTTTTAAATTTACTTATAAGTTAGGAGAGATTATTAAAGAAGGTAAATTTACCAGAGATGAAAAGTTTAGCGTCGATTATTATGAAAACAAAATCGATAGCGCCACGGTACGTTGGTTTAATGACTGTGAGTTTGTTTTACAAGATATTCACAGCAAAACTGCCATTCATTATAAAATAATCAGTACTACAGATTCATCTTACACTTTTCAATACAAAAGTGCCGTAAAAGATCCAAACAAGGAACTAATCGTTAAAACAGGAACCGCTGTTAAGATTAAATTATAAAGTTCGATATTTTCATTAACCCCAATGCATGGGTTTCACTACTCACCCTTACATTTCTTGAAATTCTTTTAGGAATAGATAATATTATTTTCATTTCAGTGCTGCCGGATATTTGGAACCTGGCCATCATAAAAGACCTCGAATTTAGGTTTAGTATTAGCAATAGTAATGGGTATTTTACTATTTTTCGGGATATCGTTACACACCTCTATAAAAAAACCTTTCTAGGTATTCGATAGCCATTGGATTACCGGAGGTATTAGTGATCAATAAATTATCCTATTCCTAAGCGGCTGGTTCCTGCCCTATAAGAGCACAAAAGAAGTTTATGCAAAGGTTGAGGATTAATGTCATGACGAACCTGAAGTAAAGAAAGCTAGATTTACCTCATTAGCGAATGTTATTCTTCATATAACGGTTACTAATATCGTTTTCTCCTTTGCATCTATTCTTACCGCTATAGGAATGACCAACGACATTTCACCTAGCCTAACTACGCCCTTATACTAATGATCGTTGCAGTTATCATCACAGTGGTAATTATGATGCTTTTTGCGAATCCTGTTGGAGAGTTTGTTATTAGACACCAAACCATTCAAATTTTAGGATTATCGTTCTTAACATTAATTGGCTTTATACTTATTGCAGAATCTACTCATTTAAGTCATCTTATTGTATTTGGTAACGAAGTAGATGTAATACCTAAAGGATACCTCTACTTCTCTATCGCATTCTCACTTATGTTTGAATTTTTCGACCTGTGTATGAAAAAAAAATAAAGTTGATATTGTCGATCTAGAAGAATAAAGCATTCTAATAATATTCACATAGAACTCTGTATATCAATTATTTTGTAATTGTTTTATAGGGGTCTTTTCATTACCTTGGTTTACCAATCAAACTTAAATCAAGTCTAACTATGAAAGAATCCAACAAAAACAAATCCACGAATCTTAATCGACGAGATTTCGTTAAAAAAACTGCATTAGCTTCATCTGTATTTATTATTCCAAGACATGTATTGGGCGGCCCGGGTTTTATTGCTCCTAGCGACCGTCTCAACATTGCCGCAATTGGCGCAGGCGGTAAAGGTATTAGTGATATAAAAAATGCATCAGTAATGGGAAGAGAGCGTGTAGCAGCTTTGTGCGATGTTGATTTTACCGGTACTGCAGCAAAAAGCATAGAGAATTTTCCAAAAGCCAAGCTTTACGATGATTTTAGGGTCATGCTAGATAAAAAGAAGAACATCGATGCTGTAACCATATCAACCCCAGACCATGTTCACGGGCCTGCAGCTAAATGGGCAATGGAAAGAGGAATTCATGTATATGTGCAAAAACCTATGACACATAACATTAAAGAAGCCCGAATTTTAACCCAAATGGCACGCACCAATAAAATAGTAAGTCAAATGGGAAACCAAGGCGGCTCAAATCCGCTTTTAGGCATGGTACAACGTTGGATAGATGAAGGTAAGATTGGAGCGGTATCTAAAGTTCAAGTATGGACGAATAGGCCTGTGTGGCCACAAGGTATTGAAATGCCTAAACCAGATGCCAACTTAAAACCAAATGGTTTAAATTGGGATTTATGGTTAGGCCCTGCAACTGAGCGAGAGTTTGTCCCCAATCTTCATCCATTTAATTGGAGAGGCTGGTGGGATTTTGGTACAGGTGCCTTGGGAGATGTAGGATGTCATTTAATAGATATCCCTTTCAGAACATTAAATTTAAAGTACCCTACAGATGCAGAATGTAGCGTCGCATCAGTATTTTCAAAGATGTGGACTCCAGATTATTATCCAGATGGTTGTCCTCCATCATCATTTATAACATTACACTTTGACGCTACTGAAAAATCAAAATCACCCATAGAAATGACTTGGAGCGATGGTGGCATTAGACCATCGCATCCAGATATTATTCCAGCAAACGACGATATAGGTGGTAAGAATAGTGCAAATGGTGTATTAATTATAGGTGAAAAAGGAATTATTTCAACAAACATAAATGATAGCTCACCGTTAATGCCAAAATTATACCTAAACGATGGTACTACGGAATTCGGACCTGAAGTAGAGGAAGATTTAGAACCAGAATATGGTCATCAACGTAAATGGGTAGATGCCTGTAAAGCTGGTTTTGGTAGCGCTGAGCACTTAGCACTTACTTCTTCGTTTGATTATGCCGGACCTATGACAGAAACTGTTTTAATGGGTAATTTAGCTATTAGAAGTTATATGCTTCAAAAAGAAAACGCAGAAGGCGCTATGGAATTCTTTGCTCGTAAAAAATTATTATGGGATGGAGAAAATATGAGAATCACCAATATGGAAGAAGCCAACCAATTTGTTGGAAGAACATATAGAAATGGATGGGAGGTTTAACACCTCTCTTTGCTGTAAGAACGAACAAAAAAAAGGGAGGTTTAAACCTCCCTTTTTTTTATAACAATACTTTAATTTGGTCTATTGAAAGCAACCTTAGGATTTACCTGTTTTTGCTCTTCAAACAATCGCTGTTGCTGCTTAACTGTCATAGTGCTACCGTCATGACTCCAACCAGGGGGTCCAAAAATATACATTAGTTTGTGACTGAATTTCCTGGACTTTTTCATGTCAGCCCAAATATCCGTGAATTCATGAGTAAGAATTACAATAGGATTGTTAGAATTAGGCGCGTGAATTACACCGAATTTTACATCTATTTCTTCATCATACTCTTTCCAGGTTCCAAATATCTTATCGAAGAAGTTTAAAAACCCACCATGGTTTTTATCCAAGTATTCTACATTCTGAGCATGATGAACTTGATGCATTGTGTGCGTATTGAATATTTTTTCAATGAATCCCATTTTTGGAACATACTGCGAGTGTAATTGAAATTGCCAGAACGACTCAATAGCCAAACAAACGACTACCATCTCTACCGGAAATCCAATAATAGGCATCCATACATAAAAAAAAGGTTTGTACAAAAGTGTAAACCAACCATTTCTTATAGCAGTACCGAGATTAAAATTATCTGATGAATGATGTACTATGTGAGCAGCCCAAAGGATTCGGATTTCATGATTTGCTCTATGAAACCAGTAATACGTAAAGTCATCTGCAAGTTGACATAGTAACCAAACATACCAAGCATATCCAAATGATTTATACCCCATTATATTAGTTCTTACACCATCGACCATAGGATTGAAAAGTTCATATGCATATTCGAAAAGAACAACTAATAAAACCACCTTAAGTAAAGGTCCGATTATAGCTGAGCCAATACCCATTACACTACTTGCGGCAAAATCTTTCCAATCATAAAGATCATCATCTCCATGAGTTTTACTGTAGGTTAATTCTAATAAAATAAAGGCTATAAAAGCTGGCGCACCATATACCAGAGGGTTGGTAAAATCCATTAATTTAATATTTTTGTAAATGTAGTTATAAAAGCATTTATTCTATAATTTGTCCAATCTTAACTTCTTATTTTAGGATAAGACAATTCAATTATTAAACACATCGCATTATTGTTTACCTCTAAGAATTTCATTTTGCTCTTTCAACAAACTCTCTATACTAGCAAGCAATGCTATATTTTTGGGCGTCTCCACCTCTTTATTAGATGGGTCTTCAGATTTCTCTTTAAATCGATTTATAAACTTAACCATAACAAAAATGGTGAAAGCGATAATACAGAAATCGACCAATGACTCTATTAATTCTCCATATTCAATAGCGACTTCCTCAACTTTTTCACTAGCCACTCTTAAAACCCATTTCTTATTTGATAAATTAACGTCATCTGTCAATAATGAAAGTGGAGGCATTATAATTTTAGACACCAAAGCACTTACCACCTTATTGAATGCCGTACCTATAATTATACCGATAGCCAAGTCAATCATATTGCCTTTAATGGCAAAATTCTTAAATTCTTCAAAGAATTTTTTCATATCAATAATTAATCAAACAATGTTTTAGGCTCATCTGGTGGCAGTCCCTCATTCGATTCTTCACTGTCATTTTTATCATCAGATTCTACAGCCTCTTCATCAACTACTTCAATATCCTCTGGCTTCTCTGGAACGGCAGGTTCAAAAGGCAATGGATCTAATAAATTAATATTCTTAACCTTTTCAGTAATGAATTGATTACCTAAAGCTTTAATTCCTTTTATAGATATAAAACTCTCTAAATCAACAAATTCATTTTCTTTCGCATCTTTACCTCTAGGTTTAGGGAATTCAATTTCCACTAAGGGTCGCCAGTCTGTCGAAACTAGTTCTAAATACGATTTAGAATGCTCAGAAATAAACAAATCTTCTTTATTCTCATTTTCTATAAGAAACCGTTTTACGTAAAAACGCTCTTTTTCACCCTCCCAATAAATAACTGAAATTGGCTTCTCTGGAATCCATTTTTCAAGCACAATCATATCATCATCGAAGTGAGATGTCAACACTGGTAAAAATGTTTTAGCAACTCCTTTTTGATTGATAACCAACAATAAATCATCACCTTTAAACTCACCAAGAAGCTCTCCCCTACCATCAACATTTAGTCTACGAACAACATCGTCGAACCAAATTTTTCGCGGTTTTAAAGTTGATACGCCTTTCTCTTTTAACTCAATTCGTTTTACCGAGTACTTTGTAACTATATTTCCTTTTGACGCTCTTCCTTTGATCAATACATAAGAAAAATCAATATCCCATTTCAGCTTCTTAATACTACCTACCTGACGCAACAACACCGTAATAACTTCAGCCTCACCATTTGGGTTAGCAGAAAAATACAATACTTGAGAACCAGGTTTACCGGTCGTTAAGTCATAAATTCTGTCCCTAGTAATACTCGTAATATTAAATCGCTTAATATAGGCCGGGCCACCTTTACCGTCTTTATAGACCAAATTATAAGTTGTACGCTTATCCTTTTTCTTAAAGACAGCGACATGAATAATACCCTTACCAACAAAAATCTTGGAATCTACTTTAGACACCATCATTTTTCCTTCATTGGTTATCACTATAATATCGTCTATATCACTGCAATCAGTAACATATTCATCTTTTTTGAGCGAGGTGCCTACAAATCCCTCATCCCTATTCACATAAAGCTTAGTATTTCGAATAGCAACCTTAGTGGCTTCAATATCGTCAAACACCCTAATTTCTGTTAAACGACCTCGATCTTTACCGTAAGTTTCTTTTAAATTCTTAAAATAATTTATCGCGAACTCGATTAAATTAGCCAAATGATTTTTAACTTCTGCAATACGCTCCTGCAAACTCTCTAGATATTGCTGAGCCTTATCCAGATCAAATTTTGAAATTCTTTTAATTCGAATTTCGGTAAGTCTAGTTATATCTTCCTCGGTTACCGCTCGTTTTAAATGTTTGGTAAATGGGGCTAAACCTTTATCAATAGCATTAATTACACCTTCCCAAGTTTCTTCATCCTCAATATCTCGGTAGATTCGATTTTCAATAAATATTCTTTCTAATGACGCAAAATGCCACTGCTCTTCCAATTCACTTAGTTGAATTTCAAGCTCCATTTTCAAAAGTTCTACAGTTGAATCAGTAGACCTTTTCAGCATTTCCGTTACACCTATAAACAAAGGTTTATTATCTTCGATTATACAACCTAGTGGAGAAATTGACGATTCGCACGCCGTAAAGGCATAAAGCGCATCAATGGTTTTATCTGGTGAAATGCCAGAAGGAAGATGAATTAAAATTTCAACATCAGCAGCCGTGTTATCTTCAATTTTTTTAATTTTAATCTTGCCTTTATCATTAGCTTTTAGAATTGAATCTATTAAACTTCCAGTATTAGTTCCGTATGGTATTTCATTGATTATCAGTGTATTTTTATCAATTTGAGCTATTTTAGCACGGACTCTAATTTTTCCTCCTCTTAATCCGTCATTATAATTTGTCACATCAATAATACCAGCTGTTGGAAAGTCTGGATATATCTTAAATCGCTGACCCTTTAAATGCTTTATTGAAGCATCAATAAGCTCAATGAAATTATGGGAAAGCACTTTCGTAGAAAGACCAACCGCTATACCCTCAGCTCCTTGCGCTAACAACAAGGGGAACTTTACAGGTAAATTTACCGGCTCTTTTTTTCTACCGTCATAGGAAGATTGCCATTCAGTAATTTTTGGGCTAAAGACAACTTCTAGTGCGAATTTAGATAGCCTTGCTTCTATATATCTAGATGCAGCTGCCCTATCGCCTGTCAATATATTACCCCAGTTCCCCTGGGTATCTATAAGCAGATCTTTCTGTCCAATTTGGACCATGGCATCAGCAATACTAGCATCGCCATGTGGGTGATACTGCATAGTATGCCCAACAACATTGGCAACTTTGTTATACCGACCATCATCCAATTCTTTCAAAGAATGCATGATCCTGCGTTGTACTGGCTTAAAACCATCTTCAATCGCAGGTACAGCTCGTTCTAAAATTACATACGAAGCATAATCCAAAAACCAATCTTTATACATACCACTAACCCTTGTTAAAGCATCAGATGAGTCTGTATTAATATTGTTTTCTTCGGAAAGATTTTCGTTAATATCTTCGTTCAAATCGTCATTTTCTTCCATTCAGAAGCTATCGTATTTATTTTATTTATACTACTTTATCTTTAATTAAGTCAACTTCAACTTTAAGGTTTTTGATGATAAATTTTTGTCTATCAGGAGTATTTTTTCCCATATAAAAGCTTAATAGTTCTTCTATGGACATTGCTTTATCTAGCATTATTGGTTCTAATCGAATATCATCACCAATAAAGTGCCTAAACTCATCAGGTGATATTTCTCCCAAACCCTTAAATCGTGTTATTTCTGGTTTACCTGTCAACTTATTTATAGCATGTTGACGCTCTTCATCGCTATAACAATAAATGGTTTCTTTTTTATTACGAACCCTAAATAGAGGGGTCTGCAAAATATATAGATGATTTTCTTTTATCAACTCTGGAAAAAATTGCAAAAAGAAGGTAATTAGCAACAATCTAATATGCATACCATCCACATCGGCATCGGTAGCAATTATAATATTATTATAACGTAAATCTTCAATAGACTCTTCTATATTCAATGCAGCCTGCAAGAGATTGAATTCCTCATTTTCGTAGACAATCTTCTTAGACATGCCATATGAATTTAAAGGTTTTCCTTTCAAACTAAATACAGCCTGGGTATTAACATCTCTTGATTTAGTTATAGAACCCGATGCAGAATCACCCTCGGTAATGAATAAAGAACTTTCTAACCTACGATCATTCTTCATATCACTTAAATGAACCCTACAATCTCGAAGCTTCTTATTATGCAAACTTGCCTTCTTTGCGCGATCACGTGCCAATTTACGAATACCCGAAAGTTCCTTTCGTTCTTTTTCGGCCATCATGATTTTTCGCTGAAGCTTATCTGCAGTATCTGTATTCTTATGAAGGTAATTATCTAAATACTTACCAATGAAATCGTTTATATAGGTTCGTACGGTAGGAAATTCTCCACCCATATCGGTAGAACCTAATTTCGTTTTAGTTTGACTTTCAAAAACTGGCTCTGTAACCTTTAATGCAATGGCTGAAATTATAGACTTTCGAATATCGGATGCATCGTAATCCTTCTTGTAGAATTCTCTTATAGTTTTAACTATAGCTTCTCTAAATGCAGCTTGATGCGTACCACCTTGCGTAGTATGTTGGCCGTTAACAAAAGAATGATACTCTTCGCTATATTGTGTTTTACTATGTGTTATAGCAACTTCAATATCCTCTCCTTTCAAATGAATAACAGGATAAAGCATATCATCCATATTATTATTATCCTCAAGAAGATCTTTTAATCCGTTTTCAGAGTAAAATTTCTCACCATTAAAAACTATAGTAAGACCAGGATTTAGATACACATAGTTTTTCAACATGCGTTCTACATACTCATTCCTAAACTTATAATTTTTGAATATAGTTTCGTCTGGCACAAAAGTAACCTTTGTTCCTTTTCTTTTACTAGTATCTTCTGGACCAACTTCATTTTCTAAGTTTCCAGAACTGAACTGAGCTGTCTTTAATTGATTGTCACGTGAAGATTGTACTTCAAAAAAACTAGATAGTGCATTTACAGCTTTGGTACCAACACCATTAAGTCCAACAGATTTTTTAAATGCTCTACTGTCATATTTACCCCCAGTGTTCATTTTAGAGACCACATCTACAACTTTACCAAGCGGTATACCACGGCCATAATCTCGCACCTTAACAACCTTATCTTTTATAGTAATTTCAATGGTCTTGCCTGCACCCATAACAAATTCATCGATACAGTTATCAATAACTTCTTTCAGCAAAATATAGATGCCATCATCTGCCGATGAACCATCTCCCAATTTACCGATATACATACCAGGTCTTAATCGAATATGTTCTTTCCAATCAAGCGAGCGTATATTATCTTCAGTATATTGAGTGTCTTGGGACATTAAATAAAATTTTATGAAAGTGCTGCTAAAGATAGTACCACTTGGTAAAAGATAAAACCCCTAAAGGTTAAAGTAATTAACAATGAATTCCACATTTTTGTTGATAGCACTAACAAATAAGAATAATCACTAACAAATCCATCATTCTAAAACTTACTTTAAATTGGCAAATAAGGGATGATATCCATCATAGGAAAGACCTCATTGTTTTTATATCTTTAGTTTAGATTTTTAAGACCTATGGAATTTATTGATTATTATAAAATTCTTGAAATAGACAAGAAAGCTACTCAGGCAGATATAAAAAAAGCCTATAGGAAATTGGCTCGAAAGCTGCACCCAGATTTAAATCCCAATGATAAAAGGGCACAACAAAAATTTCAGCAGATAAATGAGGCAAATGAAGTTCTAAGTGATCCTGAAAAAAGAAAGAAATATGACCAATATGGCAAAGATTGGGAGTATGCAGAGGCATTTGAAGAGGCGAAAAGAAATCAACGTAGTTCATCGGGAGGACGCAGAAGCACGTATAGCACATCAGGAGGCGGCAATGAAGATTTTTCTGATTTCTTCGAGTCTATGTTCGGTGGAGCAGGTTTCAGCGGTAGAGGAAGAAGATCTACTCAGTTCAAAGGTCAAGATTTGAACGCTACCTTAAAATTGAATATGCTCGACATCCTAGAAGATCAGAAGCAAACATTAGACCTTGGGGCAAAGAAAATAAGGATTACAATACCCGCTGGTGTTGAAGATGGTCAAACCATTAAAATCGCCGGTTATGGTGGCGAAGGAGTAAATGGAGGCCCCAAAGGAGATTTATATTTAACATTTGAAATCAACAACAATACGCCATTCAAAAGAGTTGGTAATGATTTATATAAAAATCATATCATCACCCTATATGATGCTATTTTAGGTAAAGAAATTGAAGTAGAAACTTTAACCGGCAAAGTAAAATTAAAGGTTAAGCCAGAAACTCAAACCGACACAAAGATTAAATTAAAAGGTAAAGGTATGCCGGTATACAAGAAAAAAGGCGCACATGGAGATTTATATATTACCTATAAAATATCAATGCCAACAAACCTTTCGGCGAAAGAAAAAGAATTATTCAAACAACTTTCAGAATTACAATAAATATGGATTCAGAAAATTATATAGAAATAGAGGTGTATTGCGAGCGAACACAGACTCCATTAGATTTCATAGACGATCTTTTGGAATTTGATATGATTGAAGTACATCAAATTGAAAACAAAACTTATGTTCAACCTCACTATATTATAGAAATAGAACGTATATATCGATTACGAAAAGATCTTGGTATTAATATGGAAGGCATAGACACCCTCAACCAAATGTTAAAAAAAGTCAACAGACTGGAACAAGAATTAAAATTGTTAAGAGATCGGTTGACTATTTATGAACATTAAACATTAAACCTGAAATGCATTACATCGCCATCTTTAACAATGTATTCCTTGCCTTCTACTCTCATTTTACCAGCTTCTTTTACTTTTGATTCACTACCAAAAGTAACGTAATCATTATAGGCAATTACCTCTGCCCTAATAAATCCTTTTTCAAAATCAGTATGTATAACACCTGCCGCTTGAGGGGCTGTAGCTCCAACTGGGATTGTCCAAGCACGAACTTCTTTAACGCCAGCAGTAAAATACGTATCAAGATTTAATAATTTATAAGCTCCACGAATCAATTTTGCAGAACCTGGCTCTTCTAGCCCTAGGTCCTCCAAAAACATCTTTCGCTCATCATAGGTCTCTAATTCAGTAATATCGGCTTCTGTACCCACTGCGAGAAAAATAACTTCAGCATTTTCGTTGGCAACCATTTCTTTCACCTTCTCCACATAGACATTCCCTTTCACAGCTGCATCTTCATCCACATTACAAACATACATAACCGGCTTATCCGTTATAAACTGTAATGGTTTTACGAATTCAAGCCTAGACTCCTCATCAATTTGAATTGCCCTTACCGACACACCTGCCTCTAGTCCACTCTTTATAGCCAATAAAGCAGCCTCTTCTTTTTGAGCTTCTTTATTACCAGTTCTTGCTGCTCTTTTTACTTTTTCAAGTTTTTTATCTACGGTCTCCAAATCCTTTAATTGAAGCTCCATATCAATAGTCTCTTTATCCCTAATTGGATCCACACTACCATCTACATGTATAATATTGTCATTATCAAAACAACGTAAAACATGTAAAATGGCATCCGTTTCACGAATATTACCAAGAAACTGGTTACCTAATCCTTCACCTTTACTTGCTCCTTTTACCAAACCTGCTATATCAACGATTTCAACCGTAGCAGGCAATACCCTTTCAGGATTCACTAATTCTTCTAATTTCTCTAATCTAGCATCAGGCACATTAACAACACCAATATTTGGCTCAATAGTACAAAATGGAAAATTTGCACTTTGCGCCTTAGCATTAGATAAACAATTAAAAAGTGTTGATTTACCCACATTTGGTAATCCTACTATACCTGCTTTCATAATAAAGATTATTTAAAGGGTGCAAATATAGTTTTTACTTGAACATTCTACATTCAATTTCTGCTCTTATGTTCAATTAAAATGAATAGTAAATATTTATATTATTTTCAAATTTTTTAGACCAGCAATATCTATTGTTTGATGTTTTAACATTTTTTAAGATAATTTTTAATATTTTACGCCAAGAATCGTAGTAATAAATGGAACTTCACTCTGACGAAACACTCTGGTATTTTTTTAAAAAGGGAGAAATCAATGCTTTTTCACTTCTATTTAAAAAGTATTATCCCCAATTACATGCCTATGGAATAAAATTGAGCAATGCTCCTGCTCTTACTGAAGATTGCCTTCAAAACTTTTTTATTCAACTTTTTGAAGAAAGGGAGAAACAAGGAACTATAAAAAATCTTAAAGCATACTTATTTGTTTCTTTTAAAAGAAGACTTATAAAACAACTTCA
>TARA_R110002050_G_scaffold30868_3_pt1 | contig 12048 bp, 10 predicted proteins | sample TARA_R110002050 | Tara Oceans TARA_R110002050 (sample SAMEA4396988) | marine metagenome | biome: Polar Biome; feature: [DCM] deep chlorophyll maximum layer (ENVO:01000326); material: water (ENVO:00002006), including particulate matter (ENVO:01000060) such as... | depth 25 m
CAAAGCTACCATTCACAACAGTCCAAATATTGTTACACTTGATTTAGAATGAAACATGAATCTTAATAATATAGAAGAAATCAGGTGTATCACGCTTAGACAAGATTTAGAAAAACTTTTAAAAGAATATGGATTTAGTGCTGTATCAATTGCTAAATATATAGGCAACGGGGTAAGTGACAGAGCAATAAGAGAGTTTGTAGACAAAAAAAGAAAACGTCTTAATCCACACAACTTTGTTTTGGTAAACGAATGGACAACTAAAGTTACAGAAGAAATAAACAGATTAGAACAGGAGGAAACATGAGTAAAGATCTAGTAAACCAACCACCTCACTACACCAAGGGTGAGATAGAGTATATAGATGCTATGAGATCTATGCTTACGGCTGATGAATTTAAAGGCTTCTGTAAGGGCAACGCAGTTAAGTACATCTGGAGAGAAGATTTAAAAGGATCTAACATCCAGGATCTGGAGAAGGCCGTTGTTTATCTTAACTGGGCTATTGAGCGATTAAAGAATATTTAAAGAAACCACCAGGACAAAAAAAAGGGGCATAAAGCCCCTTTTTCTTTGGTGCTACTTAGAACGGAGGTTTATCTCCTTGAACAGCAGGTTTCATTTCTGAAGGTTCCATCTTAATGATTTTAGTCTTCAGAGAAGTTACAGCTTCCCCCTCGTTGTTATTCCAGTTATCTTCATATTGCCTAAGACCAACTTTAAGTGTTTTACCTATAAAGTCTTTAGCAAAATCCGGTAACTTTTTAAAACCACAAGTAATAGCAAGTCTACTAAATATCTCGCTTGCTATGCCTTTTGATTTTTCATTAGCAGACCACAAGTTATACCATTCGTTATGATCTCGGTAGTTACCGCCATCAATTTGAAATGTTATCTTCTGAGTCCAATTACCGCTGTTAGATTTATATTTCTCAGCAGCAATAATCTTTGCCTCGTATTCACCAGTCGGAGCAACTTCAGGACCTTTTGATTCCATTTGCTCCGCGTTCTCGAAAAAATCAACGTCATTAAAATCTGACATTATTTACTCTCCTTATTTTCAATATTTACAGAAAACCCTAATTTTTGAATCAGGGCAGTTAAATTTGGTTCCTCAAAGGCTTCTAGCTTACCGCTACGGTCTTTGGCTGTGTAGCCTTGACCAATCCTTGTTTGTAACCACCTTGCCGCTATTACGTTGCCTTCATCATCTTGATCGTCAACAATGCGTAGGGCCAAAACCTCGTCAAAGAAATACGTAATTGCATCTCCTAAAGGTCTACTTGCCATTTTGGGACCAAAGAAAAATACACCATCATTATTATCTTTACCTTCTTTGCAAAGAAATAACACATGCATATCTAAATCCCTGAATGATCTCATTAGACTGGTGACTGCCTCACTTACATTTTGGTAAGCCATTCTCCCGTCTTTATTTCTGTTTTTCTCATGTACCAAAAGAATCTCGCTGATCTCTGATACAGAGTCTAAACACACGCTATCATAGGCTAATTCGCCAGATTTAAGAGCTGCATAAACCTCTCTTAGATCATCATACCCTTTAACCTCAATAGCAGACACGTTAGACGCATCTTTAATAGAAAGCAAACCAGCTTCTGCACTTATGACTAAAACTTTACCTGGCATACTTTGTGTTGCGTATGTTTTTCCAGATCCAGCTTGGCCATAAATTAATAGCTTTGCTCCTTGTTGATCCACCATTTTATCTGGTGTTTTTATCTTATCTTTCAAGCTCATATTTTTACCCTCCTACGGTTTGTTTGAAATGAACTTGATTATTATAACTTAAAAAATTACAATATGTAAATCATAATATTTAGGAGATGTATATGAAAAAAGAAAACGACACAACTTGGATAGCAAATTACTATTTTAGATCTAAAGCTATTGCAACAAAAAAATTAAAGGAGTTAAGTACTATGGGCGTAGAACCAAATCACAAAGAGAGAAAAATAGAGCCGTATTCATTATCTGGTTACATAAAATTTTTAGGACATAAAAAGGCAGCAGAAGACTTTGGCTGTTCTGAAGCTACTTGCAAGTCCTGGAGATATGGATACAGGCAACCGTCTATAGCGCAAGCCAAACAAATTATTAGAGCAACAGAGGGAAGGTTAGACTTTGAATCTATATACGGTCACATATCTGATATTTTAGAAGACAAAGAGTAGGATGTTCCAACTCAATATTACCGAGGATGACTCATCCTTGGATATTGCTTTGGCTTATTTTGATGATGGATATAATGTAGTACCTTTACAAAGATCTAATAAAAAACCACCACCATTTTTAAAAGGCTGGGAGCAATACAAGGAAACAAGACCTCCAAGAGAGCTTGTAGAGTCTTGGTTTAAAGATAGGGACAATTTACAGGTAGCTTTGATCTGCGGTAAGTTTGTTGTAGTAGACGCAGATTCACCTGAAGCTATGGATTGGGTAGAAAAAAACCTGCCCGCTTGTCCTTACAAAGTAATAACTGGCAAGGGAATGCATTACTATTACAACAATCCAGAAAACTATACTACCTTTGCGACTAGAAGGACCAATACAACTCCTATAGAAAGATTAATAGACATTAGAGGTGTAGGTGGTCTTATTATTGCACCATACAACCGTCATGCTAATGGTCAAGTTTATAAGCCTGTTATGTTTACAGATTGGAAGATACATGACTGTGCTGATTTACCAGACTTTACTGAAAAAGAATACTTACAGATAACAGGTGTTCCTAAAGTTGAAAGCAGTAAACAAACGGCTCCTTTTTCTTTAGACGGAGTTTTAGAGGGATCTAGAAATGATGGAGCAGCAAGAATTGCTGGATACCTTATATCTAAAAATGTAAATATAGACTTTGTGCGGGTATTTTTACAGAATTGGAATAAAAACAATAACCCACCATTACCTCAACAAGAAATTGATTCAGTTGCTGATAATGTAAAAAGGACACATGACCGTAAAAATCAAATAGCCCCATTATTTATACAATCAACTGAAAGCATTACAAGACCAAAAGATTTATTCTCACCACCTGGCCTGCTTAAAAATATGTTCGATTTTTGTGAAGATATAGCGCAAGTACCACAACCAGAACTATCTCTTGTAGGTGCTTTGGCATTAGCAAGTGTTACCTGTGGGAGGTTGTATAGAACTAACATGAACAATTTTTCTAGCATGTACTTTATGGGTGTTGCTAAATCAGGACAGGGTAAAGAAAACATCAAAACATTTATTGAATCTGTACTAAATGCTTCAGATCAAGAAAAATTAGTAGTAGGTGATGGATATACATCAAGTGGTGCTGTTCATTCTGTTCTTAAAATTAGACCAACTCAAATAACTATTATGGATGAGTTTGGTAAACGATTAGAAGCTATAAGTAACGCAGGAAACACAAACAAAGAAGATGGAATACAAACGCTTATGGAAGCTTGGGGAAGGTGTCATGGGACACTACGACCAGACAATTATTCTCTTATGTCAGTACAAGAAGAGTTTAAAGAAAGAATGATGAACAGAGTTACCTATAAACCAGCTATTACATTAGTTGGATTGTCTGTACCTAAGAACTTCTATGGCGCTTTAAACAGCGGAAGAATAGCAGACGGTTTTCTTAATCGTTTTGTTGTGGTTGAATCTAATGAACCCAGAAGGGTTGGAGATCTAAAAAGATACAAAGAACCGCCTATGAGTATAGTTAATTGGGTTAACTATGTGCGTAGACTAAAAAACAATTTATCTGATGCGGGCAGAGATAATGCAGAATTAGATGTAAATCAAACTATTTTGGAGTTTGATAAACAGTCAGAAGAATTATTGCAAGACTTTGCTAGAGAGATAATTAAACGACAAGATATATTAGAGAAAGATAACTTAGAGCCTTTACTCAGTAGATCTAGAGAAAAAGCTATGAGATTGTCTTTGCTCTGTACTTTAGCTTGTAGTGCTGATTCAAAAAAAATAACCGCAGACGTAACTAAATGGGCGATAGATTACATTAGATACTATGACCTTATGTTTATTGAATCTTGCAGAGATAAGGTTGCCAGTTCTGCGACAGAATCTAAAATCAAACAAGTCTTGTCTTTTATTAGATCTAGAAATGGGGAGGGTATATCTAAAAGAGAAGTGGATAGACATGAGCTATTTAGAAGTATGAAGTCATACGAAGTTAAAGAGATTATAGAACGGTTAAAGAATGCTGGAGAGATCCAAGAGATTGAAATTAAAGTCGGAGGTAAAGGTAGGCCAACTAAGAGGTTGATTGCCGTAGATTCCAAATTTTTTGAGGAGTAACATGAAGACACCATCATTAGAATCAAGAGACGATCAGAAAAGAGAAGAAAGAGTAGCGGGATTTTTAGAAGGACTTTGGGGAGTTAGTTGCCATAAGCTGCCGACAAGTTATTCATTAGACTATTGGATTGAGTCAGCAAAAAAAAATTATTGGTGCGAAGTTAAATGTCGCACCTTTACTTTTGATAAGTACGACACTTTAATAATTTCTACAAATAAATTTAGAAGGGGATCTTCTTTTACATTAGCAACCGGAGTACCGTTCATTATTGTTTATGCTATGACAGACGGAATCTACATGCACGAATGGAAGAAAGATTTTGTTTATGATGTAAGAATGAACGTAAGTGATAATCCTACCTACGATGAAGACAACGAGCCTTACATACATATACCGCTAGAAGATTGGGTATGCTTATCAGATAAGCCTTTAGGAATGGACCGTAACGAAATAGGTTTTTAACCCAGTCTAGAAGGCCTACCAAATAGTTGCTCATCTAAAGCCAATCTATCTTGAGACAAAGGATCTAAATTTGGCATTTCAGTTGTCGCAACATCCGGTAAAGGTATGTTTGCTGGAGTGGGTGGGGTAACCTGAGTACTTCTCAAAGATTGTCGTGCCTCTTGCTCTAAATCTTCAACACCAGATACCGTACTTTTTATTAAATCTTTAACAGGTCCTAATAACTCTTCTATGCCTGCTGCATCATAAGCTCCTCCCATAATGCCGCTTGCAGCTTCTCCTGCTTGTTCAGCTCCCATTCCTAATTCTCTTACCAGAGTTTGTCTTAATGCCTGCTCAGTCATGTCTAATACAGTTAAAATAGATCCTTTGTCTGTTTTAGCTACTAGCGAAACAAAACCTGGTGATGCAAACAATTTTCTAGCAACCGCTAAAGATAAAACAGTAGGCAGTACTGCAATAGGATTTAAAGCTAAACTTGCACCAATACCAGCAGCAACCAATCCACCAGTAGCTCCGCCTCGTCCTGATTCTTGTTTTGTTAAAACGTCAATTTGTCTTTGGAAGTTTTTTAATCCTTGAGTAAGTTCTTTGCCAAACATAGCCTCTAAAGTTTCATCACCATAAGATTCTAAAGCTGTTTTTAAATTGCCAGCTTTAAATAAATCTGTAATTCTTCCTTTGCCATTTAGATCTATAGCTTTAGATAGAAGTTTTTGCATACTTGCTTGCTGTATGCTGATAAATACTTCATCACTTACGGTTTCTTTTAAGATCTTTATGTTGGCATTTGCATTTGGCCTAAATATTATATTAACCGTTTCATCTATCCCTTTCAGAGGTAGATCTGAGATAGCTCTATTGGCTTCAAGTTTTAATCTATTTTCCGATTTTTTAGCCAACTGCTTCATGCCTTGAACAAAAGCAAGGCCCTGGTCACTTGCACTCAAACCTTTAATGTTGGTTGTAAAATCATTAACCAAGTTTTTCATATCTTGAGGTTTTAATCTTGGGCTTATTTTATTTATTTGTTCTATTGTATCTCTAACAAGTTTAGCTGTATTTTTGCCGGTAGCTGAATCAGTAAATAAAAGATCCAACTTACCAGGATAATCTCTTTCAAACCTTTTAATTTCTTTAGCAAACGTAGTAAAGTTTATTGATTCATCCACAACATCTGTTGATTCCCTAAACGCATCAGCAAACAATCTTTTTTTAATTTGTGATTTTAAAGTTCTTTCTGCGGTTCCAGGTTTTCCTGCCTTAACCATATAGCCATCATAATCTCTGAGAGCTTTGAATATGTCATCTAAATCTCCTTTCTGTCCATCAAGAATAACTTTTTTATAAACTTCATCTGGGTTGGTTGCACCTTTTTTTGAGTTAGATATTATTTTTTTAATTTGCACTCTATCGAAAGGTGCCATTCTTCGAGCGGCAAGTGCATTAACCTCTCTTAAATTTTTTATTGCGTTATTTACTTCATTTACTGCCTTAACTTCTAACTCTACAACCTTATCCCCTAAACCGGCTGCTTTTATATTTTTAGCCAATTGAATATTAAATTGCTCAAGACCTTCAATTTCTAACTGACTTAAAATACTGTCTGGCTGACTTCTTCTAAATACTTCGCCATTTTGATTAACCCTTGAATCATCAAGCTTACGCATAATATCTATAATTACTTTTCTTTCTGTGCTGGCCTCAAGTGTATCTCTTGATATGGTATTAAGTCTTGAATATGCATTTCTAACATGCGCAAGACTTACAGGAATTGATTCATCTCCAGCAGCTCTTCTAAAATCTAACAAAGCATCTTCTATTTTACTAACAATCCCTTGGTCTAAATCGACTTTATTACTAACTTTATACAAAAAATCAGCTTCTTTGTGCCGTCCAATAAGTTTTAAAGAGTCATCAATATTTTTAGCTATAGTACTTCTAATCACCGCGTTTAATGTTGTAGCTCTCAATAGCTCCACTCCTGACTTACCTTCGGTTGAAGTAAGTCCTTTAAACATACCGTCTACAGCTCTGTATTTTCTGCCAAGATCAATCAAAACTTCTTTTCTTGCTTTTCCTAAGTTCTCTTGAATTACTTCACCTAAAGCTCCTCTGCCTGGTGCATCAGCGTAATTGCCAACCTCTATAGCATCATCTACTACATCATCTAATAGTTTTCTTAATTGTAGTGTAACTGTTTGTTCTTGAAGCCTTAGTTCTTGTAAACTTAGTTGTACTTGTTCATCAAGACTGCCCTTGGTTGCATCAGATATTGATTTTTGTAGTAGTGCATTCTCACCACCAATTTCTTTTAGTAAGTTGTCTAGGTCTGCTCTTAAAAAAGCAGCTGTTTCTTTGTCTCTAGTGTTACCTAATACCTGTTCGGCTATGTCTTGCAATCTACCAGGTAACTTTGCACCTAATGTTGCTTGTGAAGCAATACCGGCAAAATCAAATTGTTTTATTTGACCGTTTTTAACGGCTTTTGCTATTTGTCTTTCTGTTGCTTCTTTACCCAAACTTGCATCAAACTTTAAAATATCTGTAACAGATCTACCTTTGGCCATTTGCCTGTTTAATCTTAAATCTGAAACTGGTGCGTTTCTTCCTAAAAATAATTTATAACCTAAACCAAAAAGTTCGCCTATACCTTGACCAATAGATCCAAACAAAAACTCACCACCAAATAAATCTTTCAGCTCATCTCTATCTTGTAATTGAAAACCTTCTTTATAATCTAATGCTTCTTCTCCTGCTTTACCTGCTGATGATCCTATGCCAGCGGCAAACATTCTTGCTATTCTTTGCCTGCCGCCAAATAAAGATGTAAGACCTTTAATGACTCTTAGATGAGGTGACATAGCAGCAATTGCTCCTGCTATAGGTCCGGCAATACCAGCAAAGTCTGATAAATCTCCGGTCCTAAGACCAAAATCATTTTCATCAATAATAGTATTTAAAGATATTGTTGAACCGTCACTAAGAGTTCTAGTTTGAATCGGCAATCCCAGTTCTTCTAACCCAGCAGGAGTTAAAGCTACTTGTCCTTTGGTGTTTCTTGTAAAGCCTGAAGATCCTACAAAATTCTCTAAAACTGCATCTTGCTCTTTCATGCCAATAATTCCAGAAGTTTCAGCTCTAGCTAATTGCGCTCTAAGGTTTTTTAAATCACCTTCACGCTCAGTACCTTTATCAATCTGTCTTTCAAACTTACCTTTAACACCTGTTTCATAATCAAATTTTAGTTTGTCATAAAAAGGTGAGGTGGCACCAGTTGCTATAATTGATTTTACTTTTTTTCTAGCATCAGTTTCGTTATCAGCTTCAACTCTATGGCTTACACCTTTTGAAATTTCTACTTCAAATAAAGGCATTATTCTTCTTCTTCTAAAGTTATTTTACGAACTGATTGACCTTCAAAAGCGTCATTATATAGCGTGCCTGGCAATACGCCTGTTCTTAAATAATCTAAGATAGTTTTATTTTCTGACACTAGGTACATCCCACCTTCATTCTGTGCAAAGAAGGCATTAGTTTTAAGCCTATTTTGTGCAGAATTAAGGTTATTAAAAATACTTTCTTTTGTAAGCCTAAGAGCCTCTAAAATTTCTTGTGGTGTATTACCGGCAGCTATACTACCAACTAATTCTTCTACTATTTGTCTGTCTAAGTTTGAAATAGTTTTACCAGATTCACCAAGTATGTCCCTAATGTTCTTTTGTTTAATTTGATTTAACAATACTTTAGCTCTTGTTCTTGGTTCAAGATCGTCAAAAGATTTACCTGTTTTACTAACCGCCCCGTCAACATTAAAAAGAGCTGCTCCTTTTTCTAATAACTCACCTAAGAACGCTTTTGCAGAAGTGGTATCTTCATTATTAACAATCTCTTCAACTCTTGCTACAATCTCTAAAGTATTATTTGAACTTACAATATCGTTGTAGTCAGCATTCATTTCCTGACCTACTTTTCTTAATTCTTTTTTCATACTGTCAGAAGGACCCTCTAACCCTGTTAAAGCTGCCTCAGCTTTAGCAAGTCTTAGCTTGGATGCAAAGTCTCTTTCTTCTTGGTCAGCCATTAACTCTCTAGCGGCCCTTTCTTCAGCAGCTTTTGCGGCACCTAAAGATAAGCCTTGTCCCATTTGACCAGTTCTAGATAACTCACCACCAACGTTTCTAATAAAGTCTAAGAACCTGTCAGATCCAAAGAATCCTGGTTCATCTAGTTTTCTATTAATAGGATCACTCGTTTCAGTTACTATTGGCGCAGGTGTTGATGTATCATCATCTCCAGTCGTAAGGTCTTCAAGACTAATTAAATCTGGTTCTATTTCTTTCTTTAGCTCTTCCTCACTTAAACCTGCAAACTTTTCTTCAGTATCTAATAAACTGTCAGCCTCTGTCTTATCTACATCAACTTTTGATTCAGCGGGTTTAATTTCATCTAAGAGATCTTCAATCTCAGGATTTTGTGAAAATCCAATATCTCTGTCTTCCATTTGTTTTCTAATACGAGCTGCTTCCATTTCCTGATACTCTTCTTCAGTAAGATTTTTAATTTCTACTGTACCAGTATTAGGGTTTAAAACCTCTACCACTTTTTTTGGATCTACAGGAACCTCTTCAACAGTTGCCGTATCTACAACGTTTAAATCTCCAAGCTCTTGTTCAATAGTATCTCTTGAAGTTATAAGATCGCCCATTTGATTTAAACGTATTCTTGCAACATCATCTTTTGTCATAAGAGGAGTGTAACCAAATAGATCTTCTTCAGGGGCATAGCTAAAACCTGCGTCTATTTCTTCCTGCTTTTTTATTTCGGCATCTGGTCCACCTAAAAGACCTCGCATTCTAGGTGAAGTTATAGCATCTGCGGCAATACCATAGCCTTGCGCAGCACGATTGCCCAAGTAAGCACCCACATTTCTTACACTTTGACCTGCTCTTTGTGCTTGTAATCCTATATTTTGTAAACCAGAACCAAAATCTCCTGGAGCATATATTGTTCCTGCTCTTTCTTCTTCTGGAATTTCCATAAAATTAGCAGCTAATTTTGCAGGCATAACTCCTGGTTCATCTCCTTTTTTAAATGTATTAAGAATTCTTTGAATTTCAGATCCTCTTTGCGCTCCTGGAGCATTTAAAATTGGATATAAATTCATACCGTCTAATGTTCCTTCTCTTATGGCCTGCTCAAGTTTAGCTATATCAAATGTGTAACTTTGATCGCCAACTAATACTTCATTAGAAGCAAGCGCGCTTCCACCATTTGCAAACATTTTTCTATTAAGAAAACTCATGTTAACCACGTGGGCTAGGCATTAATGATGAGTAAGCAGAGAAAGCTGCACCAAGACCTTTAGCGCTTGGATCAGGAGCTAAGCCGTATTGTGAATCAATTTTGCTGGTTGCTGCTTGATAACCAGGTAACATAGAACCAATACCCTGCATAGTTTGCAACGGCCTCATTTGTTGTGCCGTCTGTTGAGCAAACTGCCTTCCGAATCCTGTGTCTTGTATGCCTCTTCCGGTAGCCCCATACCCCATAAGTTCAGATCTTTGACCTCTATTTAAACCTTCAAGATTTTGTCCAATACCAGCCATTTGAGAGCCATATCCTGCTAATTGAGATCCTAATTGTGAAGCACCAGCACCTCTTTGTCCGCCTATGCCTAGTAAACCGCCAGCCAATCCTGCTCTTGCTGCAGCTTCGCTTTGACCATACTGTTGTAAATTTCCAGACAAGCCTTGTTGAGCTGCAAGTTGTTGTTGTCCAGTTCTACCTAATAAATCAATTACTCCTTGATCTGCTGCTAATCTTGATTGTGCGCCTGAAGTAAATCTATTGGATAATCCTTGATCGGCTCCAAGTCTTGATCCAGCAAATCCACCTAATCCTGAAGCCGCAGCTCTTTGTGCTTGGTTTTGCCTAGCAAACTCACCCATACCTGCTTGTTGAGCCTCTGAGAAGCCTCTGGATCTAATTCCGCTAAGTGCGTCACCTAAACCTCTGCCTAGAGCTTCTCTTCTTTCATCAGCACCAAGTCTTGCCCTGGATCCAAAAGCGGATTCACCACCAGCAGAAATAGCTTGAGCTCTTGCTGCTATATCTTGTTGATCGCCAGCTTTCATTACGTCATCAATTGTTTGTTGAACCACTTGATCTTCATAAGGATTGTAGAATTGATTTGCCATCAAAGGGTTGTAAGAATCTGTAGTGCCTCTTAAAAGATTTTCTGATTCTAAAAGACGGTTTCCATAAGCATCAACATCACCAGCCGCTCCTCTTTCAATACCAAAGAGATCTTGACCAAATCTTCCAGCAGCCGTTTCACTTCTAGCTTCTACATCAGAAAGTCTGTTGCCAAACCTGTCTACTGCTCCTGTTAATACACCTCTTGATTGGTCAATACCAGAAAGAGCACTATCCAAACCTAAACCGTATTGATCTTCTGCTCTAGAAAAATAAGGATCTTGTAATTGTTCTGCTCTTCTAGATTGCCCTATTGCTTCGTTAACTAAACCTTGTTGTTGATTAAAATACGGTTGAAATTGACCAAGACCTGCTTGTGCTCTTTGTCTTGCTTGTAATTCTAATGGGTCTAGTGCAGCAGTTCCTTGTAAGGGTACATCACTACCTATTAAGTTAGCGCCTGCTTGTTGTAATTGATTGTAAAATCCAGGAGTGCCTTCAGATCCAAAATACAACGCTCGAAGAAGCGGATCTGTTGTGGTTTCAGAGGCAAGTTGTTGTTGTAGTATCGGATCTACTGTATTAGCCATTATACTATACTCCCAGATTTGTTATATTTTTCAAAGGTATCCATCAATTGATTCATAACATTTACACCATTTTTTCTATTTGGTTTACTTGATGCTATTAATTCTAAACCTTTTTTTGTTTTATTAAACTTAAACCCACCAGCGCCATTATTAGCTGCGGCTGTCATTACAAATTCACCATCACTAAGCATAGCCGGTATGTCGTCTGAAGTTCCTGTACCAGGACCGGCTGACTCTCCACCATCTCGCATATCTAGTTCGCCTATTTCTGCTAAACCACCTTGGTTGTATTGTTGTCTGCCAAATCCTATTGGACCTCCATAAGCCGCAGCTTTTCTTACACCTAAATCAAAACCAGCAAATACAGGGGCTGGGTTTAGATCTGGTCTTATTGATTGTCTTATATCGGTTAAACCACCTTCATTCTTTTTAGCCGCATCTTTAACTACCTTACCGTATAACAAAGCAAGACCAGCCATTTTA
>TARA_R110002050_G_scaffold64779_2_pt1 | contig 12026 bp, 9 predicted proteins | sample TARA_R110002050 | Tara Oceans TARA_R110002050 (sample SAMEA4396988) | marine metagenome | biome: Polar Biome; feature: [DCM] deep chlorophyll maximum layer (ENVO:01000326); material: water (ENVO:00002006), including particulate matter (ENVO:01000060) such as... | depth 25 m
TACCAAACGCAAAAAAGAGGCATTTGAACATTTATTTCCCCAAATAGATAAAATTCAAATGAATGAACTGCCAAAACATATTGGAAAAGATTCATTGAAAATTATAGTCGCCACGTATGATGCCTTAAACAATAGAGCTAAATTTTTCAAGTCGTTCTCAAACCACTCCGCTACAGACGACTCCGTAAGATTAACACAGGCCATAAACGCATCTTCAAATGCACCGGTGCAATATTTTGATTTTCCAGCCAGGTTCAAAGCACAAGGCAGCGATATTTTCTATGAACTTTGGGATGGAGCCTTAGGCGGATTCAACAACCCCATACTAGCCGGCATCATTGAAGCATACAAGCTTGGTGTTGACCTCAAGACCATTCGTATAATTTCTCTTGGCACCAGTAATTCGTTAATGTCCGAAGATGCTAAAAAAGATTTTTGGAACTGGAAACAGATTGCCCTTCAATTTAGAAGAAAAAAACTTCGATTTTCTACATGGAAACCGCAGCTCAACTTTTTTAAAGAAACCGTTTTACATCAGGCTAAAACTATCTTATATCAACCACCGGATACTGCAAATTACATTGCCATGATGTTTTTAAAGGCGGCCACGGGCAAAGACTTGAACGATCAAATTATAAGGCTATCGCCTTTGATTCACTATGATGTTCATACACCAAAAGAAATAGTGCCGCTGGTAAAAGATTTATATCTATTGGATATGGATCTTACAAAAGATGAGGAGATTGATAAACTTATAACCTGTTTTATCGCTTGGAAAAACGGTGACATATATAACCAACCTATTGAGTTTAGGGTAGAACGCAGTAATGACCTCTTGTTTTTAAAAGGTGACAAATGGTATAAAGATGGTATGGAGAGGTGGATAAAATGGGAACTTTGATTTAAATATTGCACATTTATAATGATTATGTTAAATTTAACATAATTTTATTACCAAATTTGATAATACAATACACTTGAAACAATAAACACTACATATTTTATGAAAAATGCTCTTAAAACCGGTAAATTTTTAGCGATGATATGTGCTTTTAGCACATTGATGTTCACATCCTGTTCAGACGAAAAATTAGATACTGAAATTGAAACTGTACAAGAAGTTAAGACGCTTGAAATTGCTTTGAAATCCCCCACTGACAATCCTATTATTATTGATGATTTGGGGATTACCAATGTGCAATCCGCAAAATCAAGTAATGCCACCAAAGGCCGTTATAATATAACTTTAAAGTATTTGTTACCACCCACCGAAAGGCAGGTAGAAGTTTTTGAAGCTGCGGCAGCAAGATGGGAAAGAATCATTATTAAAGATGTACCAGATGTAGCAGGACCAATACCTTCTGCTTTCACAGGTTTTCCTGATATTGATACCATAGATGATTTGGTAATTGAAGTTGCCTTGGCGCCAATTGACGGACCAGGAGGAATTTTAGGTCAAGCGGGTCCGCAATTTGTTAGAACTGAAGATTTCTTATCATTGACCGGAGTTATGTTCTTTGATGTGGATGATCTGGATTTTCTTGAGGAAATAGATTTATTTGAAGAAGTGATTGTTCATGAAATGGGCCACGTTTTAGGAATTGGTACTTTATGGAATACAGCTCCTTTTGGCTTTGATAGAACCCTAAGAGCAGGACCTGATAGCAACCCTTATTTTACAGGAAGAAAAGCCAATGTGTTCTGGAATGCAGAAGGTGGTACAAATGAATTACCTATTGAGAATATGGGCGGTCCTGGTACTGCTTTAGGTCATTGGAGAGAATCTACATTAAACAATGAGTTAATGACCGGTTTCTTAAATCTTGGTGAAAACCCATTAAGTCGTATTACGGCCGGGTCAATGAAAGATTTAGGCTATGGATCTGCATCTGTTGGGGAGTCTTATGATTTACCTCGTGGAACTGAAGGTGTTGACATTAATGATCTTGGTGATTTTGGCACTGCTGAAAATCAAGGTTTAAACATAGCCAAAATGGAAGAGTTAGTGCCTTTGAGAGGTTTTGTAAATGTTAAAAAATAACACACACCCTCTTACAAGGATATCATAACCCTTAAACCGTTTAAATTATTAAGCTTGCACCATTTCTCCAATGGTGCAAGCTTTTTATTTTCCCGCACATCTACATATACCCTCTGGTTATTCTACATTTTATATACAACCTTTAGGCGTAAGTAGTCTTAGCTACTAAAAGTGTACCTATCTTTGTTTAAAATCATTTTATGCCAAGCCAATTTTCAGATTTAGGAATATCTAAGGATTTACAAAAAAGTCTAGATGAATTACAGATAACCGAACCCACCACTATTCAGAAGAAATGCATTCCTATAATTTTGGAGAAAAAGGATGACCTTGTTGCCTTAGCAAAAACCGGAACTGGAAAAACCGCTGCCTTTGGTCTACCATTATTGCAAATGATAAACAGCAAAAGTACAGCTGTACAAGCTATTATTTTAGCACCAACAAGAGAATTGGCACAGCAAATTCATGCCAACTTAATATCGTATACATCAAATAATACTGATGTTTCCATTGCTGCTTTATGTGGTGGTATTCCCATTAAACCCCAAATAGAGGTACTTAAAACTCCTACCCAAATTATTGTCGCTACACCTGGTAGATTAGTTGATTTAGTAAAACGCGAAGTTTTGGATATTACTAAACTGAAGTATTTGGTTTTAGATGAGGCCGATGAAATGGTAACTGCATTAAAAGACGATTTAGATACCATTATTGCTGGCATACCTAAGGCTAGACGTACTTTTCTATTCACTGCAACCATGTCCGGTGCTATTAAACAAATGGTGCAAAATTATATGTCCAAACATGTGGTGCATATTGAAGATGATATGTCTACCCTTGGCCATAAAGGCATTGATCATAAATATGTAGTTGTGGAGCCCATTGAAAAACTAGATATTTTAACTCATTTTTTGAATTCAAAAGAAGGACAAAGCGGAATCATATTTTGTAAGACCAAGGCCGCCGTAAACAAACTGGCAAAAAAATTGGCGATAAATAAATTTTCTTCGGGAGCGTTGCACGGTAGTCTAACTCAACCTATTAGAAATCGCATTATGGGGCAATTTAGGGAGGGGCACATTAAAATTCTTGTGGCTACCGATTTAGCTGCCAGAGGTATAGACATTAAAGATTTGGGTTATGTAGTAAATTATCATTTGCCAGACACCTATGATGCCTACGTGCACAGAAGTGGACGTACGGCCAGAGCAGGGGCAAAGGGACTTTCTTTGACCATTTTACAAAAAGAAGAGGTTGCAGAGGTTTTCGATTTTGAGAAAGAATTAGGTATTTCCTTTTCTAAATATCAAAAAGCGGACGCCAAAAGTATTGAAGAGAACAACACTTTATTATGGGCCAAGAAAATATTTAAAACAAAACCGAACAGAGAAATTTCAGATGAACTTAGAACGAAAGTTAAAACGGTATTTCATCATTTAACTAAAGATGAACTCGTTGAGAAAATTTTAGCACATTACTTAACTGAGCATAGCACTTCTGATAACCAATCTAAGTAAAAGTAGAAAATGAAAGTAATTTTAACATGTTTAGTATCAATTTTAACTATGGTGGTTGCAAATGGTCAAACACCGGTGCAATCTTATTTTGAGTGGACTAATTTACCTTTTACAAAAGAAGAATTAAACACTAGACGAGAAAATCTGATGACTGAATTAGCCCAATTAAATAAAAAGGGGCTAGTATTAATTCCCGCGAAAGACGGATTTTCATTTGGTGAAACATTTAGGCAAACAGATGATTTTTATTACTTTACCGGTTTAGAATTGCCAAATGCCATTTTAGTTTTTAACTTGAATAATCAAAAAGTTACTATCTATACACCAGAACAGGATATCAGGTTTGAAAACAGTTCTAGAAAAAATGATTTTCCCGGAAGACCTCTATTATATGACAATAGTATCATAAACAGAACAGGTATCCCACTCGCTTCCATAGAAGATTTTACCAATCTGTTGAATTTAGAAAACTCCAATAAATCTAAAATATTAATCAATAACGGTAGACCTAGTGAAGTAAAATTTGCACCCAATGACTACATTGCTACCTATTCTCCTGTTCAAGTTCTTATAGAGGCTATCAAAAAGAAACATACAGATTTAAGTTTTGAAAATATCTACGAAGCAATTGCCAAAGTACGTATGATAAAATCTGAAAATGAAGTAAAAATCTTAAAACAGGCGGCAAATATAACAGTTAAAGGTATTAAAGAGGCGGCAAAAGCTATAAAACCAGGAATAGACGAACGTTATTTAGAAGGCGTTTTAGAAGGCGATTTCAAGAAAAATGGTTCACAAAGGCTAGCCTTTGGGTCCATCATAAAATCCGGACCAAATTCTCATTGGCCCTGGAGAATTTTAGCAACACATTATAATCGGAGAAACCATATTATGCAAAATGGAGATCTTGTTATTTTTGATGTAGGGTGCGAATATGTTCAATACGTAAGTGATATAGGAAGAACATTTCCGGTTTCTGGTAAATTCACAAATGAACAAAAAGAGATTCTGATGATGGAAACCAAAATTGCTGATGAAATTATTAAGTTTTTAAAACCAGGAATAACCTTTAAGGATGTGCAGAAATTCACCAATACCATTATTCCTGAACACTCAAAAAAATATATGCAAGTAGGTTTGTTTTTTGGTCACCATTTAGGCTTATCAACAGGCGATCCAAACTTATCTAATGCTCCTTTAAAACCAGGCATGGTATTTACTGTAGAGCCGTGGTATTATAACCATGATAACAATATTTCAGTATTTACAGAAGATATGATATTAATCACGGAAGATGGTTGTGAAGTGTTAAGTTCGGACTTACCTAGAACACCTGAAGATTTAGAGAATTTGATGAAAAGTTAATCACTACATTTTATTATATCTTATTTAAATGCTATTGAGAATGTTTTTTAATATTCTTGTAGGCTATTTACTTCTTAGATTTTAATCCTACAAACAAAACAGTAGACACCAATAATAACAAAAGATACCAAGTATTACCTACAAGGTCCAAATAAGTTATGCTACCCTTTGCAAAGCTCAAAATCATAAGTACTTGGGCTCCATAAGGCAATAATCCTTGAGTTATACAAGCAAAGACATCTAAGATAGATGCAGTCTGTTTGTTCTCTAAAGCATACTCATCATTAATAGATTTAGCAATGGGTCCAGATATTATTATTGAAACCGTATTGTTCGCAATAGCCATATTAATAGTTGATACCAATGTTGCAATACCAAACTGTGCCGACTTCTTACTTTTTACAAAAGTTTTAATTTTTAATAGTATAAACGCTATACCGCCATTGTACGTCACCAAAGCGGCCAAACCACCCGTTAATAATGATAAAAGAAATATCTCTGTCATATTGGTAAAGCCTGTATATGATATTCTTGTAAATTCCAACACCGTGAAATCACCATAAAAGACACCTAAGATTCCAGCCGAAATTGCGCCCAATACAAGCGTCACAAAAACGTTCACACCTATTACTGAAAGTATAATTACAATTAAATAAGGTAAAATTTTAAGAATGGAATAATGATACTCTTCCATTTCCATTCCTACGGTATTCATGGTTAGACCTTCATACATTAAAATGGCCATACTTATAATGGCAGCAGGTACGGCTATTTTGATATTCGCCTTGAACTTATCACTCATTTTTACATTCAGTGATTGTGTAGCGGCAATGGTGGTATCTGAAATTACCGAAAGATTATCACCGAACATGGAACCACCCAACAAAGCACCGCATAAAATACCCAGCGAAAAATTACCGGTATCCGCAAAACCAATTACAATTGGAGCCAGCGCTACTATAGCGCCAACAGAGGTACCCGTAGAAATAGACAAAAATGCAGCAATTACAAACACACCTACATATATATAGTGTCCGCTGATAACATCCAGACCTAAATGAACAATAGCATCTACACTGCCCATAGCTTTGGTTGTCGCTGCAAATGCTCCTGCCAATAAGTATATAAGACACATGGTCAAAATTTTATCATTACCGCACCCTTCTAAAAGAATGGCAATTTTCTCCTTCATAGATTGCTTAAACATGAGAAATGCTACCAGTATACCAGCAATTACGGCAATAGGAGCGGGTAGGGCATAAAAATCATTTTGAAAAATGCCTACGCCTAGAAATATTGCAATGAATATTAAAAATGGAATAAGTGCCTTTGCATTGGCTGTTACAGCTTTTACTTGAGTCATATATGATTATTTGTAGAATCACGTTTAGAGCTATAGCAAATACAATAGGAAGGATTTAACGTTTTTTCCAAGGTATTGGCTTATCGCTTTTAGCACCTTGCTCGTTATTGCAGGTTGCTATCTCTATTTGAGATTCTTGATAATTTAAGGGCGCAAAATTAATAAACCATCAGTACATAAAATCAAAAATTATACTAATTATATCTTAATTTAAACCGTTTTGACCAATTGCAGAAAATGCCATTTTAAGATGACAAAAGGCTAAAAAATTTCACTTATACAATAGGGCCTTTTACTGAATTATACACTCCATTCGCTGAGAAGCTTCATTCTCATTTAAACTTCGAACTACTTTTAAAATCTAAACGGAGACTGGTATCTATACCTACTTAGATGCTTAAACCGTATAACAACCCTAAAAATTAAAATCGATGAAAAAAATGAATCTTAACTTAGGAACAACTGCATTATTCGTATGCCTGCTTTTCTTAACCTCTTGCAGTAATGATTCCGATGATGTTTCAATCACCGAAGAAGAAACAACAGATGATACTAGCAACACCAATGAAGCAAGTAGTACTGTGGACAGTGACTCCTACATTTTAGCCGTTGCACCGGACAATGGGGTATATTTAATTGATCATGATGGTAATACTTTATTTGATTGGGATTTCAATGGTGACCAATTGGGTAATGATGCCATGCTTCAATCTGATGGCAGCTTGGTATCTACCATAAAAGCTGATAATCCACAGATAACCTTTGGTGGTTATGGTGGCGGATTTAGAAAAATAAACGCAGACCAATCCATTGAATGGGAAGTGGACTATTCAACTAGTACCTACATCTCACATCATGATGTTAATTATTTATCTAATGGAAATATCATATTTCCCGTATGGGAAGAAGTAAGTGCTGCAGATGCTGCAGAGATGGGATTTTCCGGTAATTTTAATATTTATCCTGAAGCTATTATTGAAATGAATCCTTTAACCCAAGAAATAGTTTGGGAGTGGCATGCTACAGACCATATTGTTCAAGATTATGATGAAAGCAAATTGAACTTTGGTGTCGTGGCCGATGTTCCCAACCTTATTGACATCAATTATAATAATGATCAAACTGATGGTGACATTATGCATGTAAACGGTATAACCCTAGATGAAACGAACGACCTTTTATACATGACCGTTAACTTTTATAGTGAGGTTTGGGTTATAGATCATAGCACCTCAACAGAAGAGGCTGCCACCAATACCGGCGGAAACTATAATTTAGGTGGTGATCTGGTTTACCGTTTTGGAAACCCTCTTACTTATGACAATGTTGGTGAAGTGACCATGAACAGGGTACATTATCCTAATCTTTTTGATGAAAATAAAATGTTGGTTTTTGTAAATAACAAATACGATAACCAGTCTGCTGTAGCAGAATATCAATTGAGTCCGCCTTATGAACTGGTAGCCGGTCAAGATAATGAGCCTGAATTAATATGGGAATTTACAGATACCGATTTATATAGTAATGGTTTAGGCAGTGGGGTTAGAATGAGCAATGGAAACACCCTTATCTGCGAAGGCACAGGAGCTATTTGGGAAGTTAATAGCGACGGAGATGTGCTGTGGAGATTTACAAATTACAATAGACCGTGGCGTGCGTATGCATTTACAAAAGACGACGATGCAATAACCGCATTAGGTCTATAATTAAAGATAGTTTTTTTGATTGATTGATTGATTGATGACGAAGGGCTCCAATAGCAATATTGGAGCTTTTCTATTTTTTAAATTCATCTACATGATGAAATATAAGCAACTAGCATTGTTCAAATATGTAACCGGTAAAGATTCAGGTATTCGCTTTAAATCTTATGGCATCCACTTAAAACTCCTCTTTAGTCTTTGTTTTATCAATAGGTTTACCATTCCAAAATTACTAAGATCAAAAAGATGAAAATATATACTACGCTATTATTGTTATTTGGTTGGGCAATTGGCCAAGCTCAAAATACAGAGGATAACATTACTTATCAAAGCATTATAGACGCAGAACATATTATGGTCCAATTAAGTACAGTAGACCAAGCTACTATGATGTCTATGTTGCACCAGGGCTTTTACGTGTATTTTGATGTTAAAGGAAAAAAGAAGAAAAATGTTTCTATTCAATATCCAATCAATATTACTCCGCCAGAACGTGCAGAACGAAATGAAAGAGATAATAATTCTCGTAAAAAAACAGATGAACAAGAGCGGAAAGGACCGGACATGAACAAGCTATTGGAAGAAATGCCCAGAACGGCACGCTTTATTAATTTTGACCATGAAGAAGAATTTCATTTAGACTTAAACAACCTAGGTGTTACCATAAACTACAATTTTGACGAAGCTTCAAAAGAACTTCATTATCACTTAAAAATACCAAAAAATAGCATTGCTGATAATGACACCAAGCTATCCAAATTATCCATTGGTATTGTAACTCCAAAAACTAAATCAGAAACAAAAACTGTGAGCTCAAATGTTAGTTTTGGTGCTGGAGGTCAAGGTGGTGGACCTGGAGGTGGCAGAGGTGGTCAAGGTGGTGGTCCTGGCGGTGGAGGTAGAGGAGGTTCTCAAGGAACACCACCACAAGATCAGCGACCAGAAGAAGTCTCCATTAATATTTGGTTTAAGGCCGATGCCAACAATTAAGTATTACAAAATTTTTCATCTATTGATTCTATAGATACGTAGTAATAATTACACTATTGGTATATATTGTTTTCACTTACTAAGAGGTAAATATACTTTTGTAACACATAAATATTAAAACACATAACCATGAAAAAAGTAATTGCAACGTTTATCATTATTGCTTCAATAACCAGTTGTAACAGTGTAAAGAACATGAACACCTCATCTATGTCCGATGCTGCTACATTATTAAGCTCACTAAGTTCTAATTCTACGGTACAGCAGGTGGCGAGCTTATTTAGCCTATTGGATACCAACAATGATCAAGCTATTAGCTCAACTGAAGCTATTGGCGAAGTTTCTGAAAATTTTGATGTATTGGACACTGATAATAACGCTAGCCTTAATTTAACCGAATTGGAAGGTATACTTGGTTTGTTAAAATAAACCTTCCATATAAACGTATTCCCCCCGAATACGTTTATTTTCATTTTGAGTTATTTGCTAAGAACCCCCTGTTTATCTTAAACAGGGGGTTCTTTTTTAGTAGAAGATTAATAATGAAAACTTAATTCGTTGCTTTATTAAATTTGTAAGTGATACCAATATTTAATCCAAAAGAAGAGTATGGTACTTTTTGGGACAGTTCTTTAGATGTATCAGTATTGGTATTCGATAGGTTATCTACGTACGTAGTAGTTCTATTTACACCTTCTGGCAAATTATCAATGGTATATAGCCCACTAACCGCTACAGTACCATCAGGTAGTTTTACATCCGTATTGAATTCGGATATTTCAGAATCTTTACGCTTTAAACTAATACCGTAATATTCAGCTTCTACAAACATGCTAAAGTTATCATCTAAATCATATTTATATCCAAGAGCTCCCACGAACCCTAAAGGAAAATGTCCATGAAAATCCTCTTTATAGTTCGTTTCGGAATAAGAGCCTTCCGGTACACCAAAAGCCTCGGCTTCGGCTTCAGAAAAAACAGATTTTTGATAAATGACACCTTCCGTTTTACCTCCCAATTTTAATAATGCTCCAAAACGTCCATATATATTATTGGTAAATTTATATACCACAGATGCGGAAGCACCAAATGCCCTTGCCCTTGCAACAGCATTCACTTCTGTATCCGGTAGACTAACAACAGAAATATCCTGGTCAGCACCATGCAAATAACCTACTCCAAGATCAAAACCGAAAGAGTCGTCAAAAAAATAGGTGCCTCTAAGTTGAAAGTTTGTTCCTTCTCCATAACTGCCATATGAGTTTTCTGTTTCCGTTGTCGTAATTCGTTCTCCCAATTTCATACCTGCACTTCCAACGGCATAGCCAGAACTTGCCGAGACTTGCCATTGCCCATATGCCGTTGTGCTAAAAATTGCCAAAACAGCTATTAACATTTTATACTTCATAATTCTTTTTTTATGTATTAGACTAAGTAAATTTCATTCTATTCATTAAACCCAATTTTTCTTACAAATACCTAATAAATATCACGTTTAACACTTGCTAGATGCGTATAAAAGAGGTAGAATAAGAGTTTTGTATTGAGCTTTTTTTAAATTGAACGCCAATTTTACATCAAACCAATAATACAGCTTAGCTTAAAAGAATTTTTAACTAATTATATTAATTTGAATTATAAACCTATTGAAATGAATGGTTAATCCTCTATAAACGGATCGGCATATTTCTCATCAGTGATAAACTCTGTATCGGTCAAGGTATGTAGAAAATCAACTAATGCTTGTTTGTCATTATCGGATAAGTTCAATCGGCGAACGTTATTACCTTGCGTAAGTCTATTATCCAAATTTGGGTTGTTCTGTACTCCGCTATTGTAATGCTCTATAACCTCTTCAAGAGTTTCAAATCTACCATCGTGCATGTAAGGTCCTGTTAATGCAATGTTTCTTAAAGATGGCACTTTAAATTCACCCAAATCATTATTATTACCGGTTATACCGCCCACGCCCGGATCTGTAATAGTAGCATCTAGCCCGTTGTTTCTAGCAGCATCACCCACAAAAACATTGGTAGCATGACAATCAAAACATCTGGTCTGGTTGCTCATAAAAAGTTGCTTACCTCTATTTTCTGAATCTGTAAAATTTGGAAAGTTGTCATCTATATCTTGAACTTGAGATAGGCCCTCATCAAATTTAGATTCATATGAAACCATAGAAGGTATAAATTGAGATAATGCCAATGCTATACGCTCACTGGTAACATTGTCATCACCGAAGGCATTAGTGAATAAAGCTTCATAATAATCTACGACCGACAGTTTTGCTTCCAATTCAGGCAAAGTTAGTCCCATTTCCACAAGGTCTTGAATTGGAACCAATGTTTGCTCTTCTAGACTAGCCGCTCTTTCATCCCAAAAAAACCTTTCATTTTCATAAAACCTGGCATTTGCCAGTCCCATGGAATTCCTAGAAGTTAATTCACCATCAAACCCTGTACTTAAGGCAGTAGGATCAGAAAAACCATGTTCTTGAATATGGCAAGACGCGCAAGAAATAGTATTGTTCCTAGATAAATTATTATCATAGAACAACACCCTGCCTAAAGTTGCTCCGTTATCTGTTATTTCGTTATTGTTAGGGGTAATATCTTCATTTCTAACATCGTTATCTAAAAAGAAATCCGGCAAAAGTATATTGGCATAATTGAATGGAGAATCTGGCAAGGCTAAAATAGATGAATCAACGGCAAGGTCATTAGTATTTTCTTCATTATCATCAACAACCGTATCATTATTTTCATCATTGACCAATAGTTGTTCTTCTTCGGTTATATCTATATATTCATCTTTACTACACGAACTTAAAATAATCACTAGTAAGCAAATTGGGACAAAACACTTTTTCATATTACATTGTTTTTTAAAAGATTGATAAAAATTAAAAAGTAGTTTTCTGTCATATAGGTCAAATAAATTAGGGTAGGGTAACGGTAGGAATATGGTATTGCAACAGCTTCGCCATTACTGGCGAAACTTCTACAATCCAAGGGTTAAGAATTAAAAATTAGGGGATAAACTAAAGT
>TARA_R110002050_G_scaffold224406_1_pt1 | contig 12022 bp, 6 predicted proteins | sample TARA_R110002050 | Tara Oceans TARA_R110002050 (sample SAMEA4396988) | marine metagenome | biome: Polar Biome; feature: [DCM] deep chlorophyll maximum layer (ENVO:01000326); material: water (ENVO:00002006), including particulate matter (ENVO:01000060) such as... | depth 25 m
CTTCAACAATAAAACACCCACAATCTTTCGGATGGGAATGGAAGGGCGCCCGTTGTCCGGACAATAATAACTACTGAACTCATCTTCCACCAATTCCCAGTCGATCTGATCGGCCAACCGGGATAATTCATGTTCTTTATCGATAAATTGAACCAGTGGTACCTGGAAAATATTCAGCTGTGGTGACTTGTCTCTTTTTCCTATCATTTTGCAAGCTTTTTCCTGAAAATACGAATAACCTTGCAATTTCAACCAGCAGAAACTCAATATTTTTTAAGATCTTTTTGCTGATTATCAACTGATTGAGACATTTGTCAGAGACGAATACTTACAATCAAAATGGCTAAAAAATCCGGACCAATCATGAAATTTTTCACTCAAATAGCTCATTTGAAATTAATATGCAGATTTAAGGTTAGACAAGCGGTGCACAAATCAATATCTAGGTTGATCCCTTTGGTAAAGGGCAAACTAAGTTTCTGATTAACCTGATGTTGTATGGAATTAAATTCATGGTTAAAAGGATACCCCAAGTGGCAAATCTGCAACCGCTATTATTAACTGGTAAGCAAATCAGGGTGAGCGTGATCCATCTTACTTCATCTTTTATAAACATAAAATGACACCCATAGAATAAAAAGCATACACGCACCAATTACAGAGACACTTGCAATTGGCCCCAATACTGTACTTACAAATCCCATCACCAGCGGAATAACGGCTCCACCAGATACAGCCATGATCAGTAACCCTGAAATTTCGTTGGCACGCTCTGGCATTTTTTCCAGTGCAAGTGAAAATATAATCGGAAACATATTGCCAATTCCCAATCCGGTAATAAATATGAATGCATAGGCGATGATGTTACCTGGTGAGATAAATATTCCCCAAATACCTGCAATTGACAGCAGTGAAATCAGGAGTAAAAAAAGACGAGGTTTAATCCAGTTCAGAATGATTGCCCCAAGAAAACGGGAAACGGTTTCCCCAGCAAAAAAAATGCTGATCCCAACCACTGCAGTTTCAAGCGAGATTCTGTACTTAGCAATCAGAACATTGGAAATGTTGGTGTTGATGGCCACTTCAACACCAACAATCAGGAAGATTGAGAAAGCCATTAAGGCGATGAAACGGTTTTTAAGCAATCCAAAGCAAGATGCAAAAGATGCCGGATTTCGAGCCGGTTTCGATTCAACAATGGGTGTCATCCAAAGCCAAAATGCAGCCAGCAATGAAGTTATTCCATAAACAGCCAAAACCAGTTTCCAGTTCCCAAAACTTCTGGCCATGAACGTTGCAATCAGAGGCCCCGAAAAGGAGATGATTGCCTTAACAAACTGTGAAGTACTCATGTAGCTTGCTAGTTTTTCAGATGGAGTAACATCCTGTAACAGTGGATTTGCAGAAACCTGAATAATTGTATTTCCAATTCCAAGTAAGATGAAAGACGCAAGCATCATGGCAAACGAATAGTGAATAAATGGAATTCCCAATCCGATGGCCTGAATAACCATACCGATAAGTAGCATTTTCCGCTTACCATGCTTATCCTGCAAAATGCCAACCGGAACTGAAAGTACAAAGAACCAAAGCAGTACCATCATTGGTAAAAATTGTGCGACAAAATAAGTCAGCCTAAAGTCTTGCTTTATATAACCAGTGGCTACGCCAATTATATCTACGAAACCCATGACGATGAAGGAAAGAAATACAGGTAGTATTTTCCACAGTTCAATTTTTGGTTTATTCACGATTCGATATTTTAGTTTAGTGATGAGTTATTGAATTGCTCTTTCCAAAGAAATGATTTTCGATCATAAGGCAAAGTGTGTGATAAACAGGCAAGTGCAATTCCTGAACGAATGCAGTACGGTTGCCTGACAGATTAATTAAAATGTCGCAAAATGATTTCATCTTTCCCCCTGTTTCTCCGGTTAAACCAATAATGATCATTCGTTTAGCTTTTGCCACAATAAGGGCATCAATCACGTTTTGAGAATTTCCTGAACTACTGATTCCAATTAGTACATCGCCTTCATTCCCGTAACCAACAACCTGTTGTGCAAAAATCAGGCTGGCATCAATGTCATTGCTCACGGCTGTAATTAGCGCGCTATGTGCCGTTAGAGAAATGGCTGGCAGCGCCTGCTGAAGTTTTCCGGCCAGATATGTTCCACGTTCACCTGCAATTTCCTTCAGTTGTTTTTTCAGTTTATCACCAACCTGCCGCCTATTCTCAAATCCCTTCATCAGTTCACCTACAATGTGGTCTGAATCGGAGCAACTTCCGCCATTACCGCAAATTAACACCTTGTTGCCCTGTTCATAGCAGGAGATCAATTCATTGGCAGCATTAAGAATTTTATATTTTAGAGATCGCAGTTGCGGATAACGCCTGATCAACTCATCAAGGCAATCAATGTTTTCCATAGAGTTGCGTTTTAAATTTGTCTTCGTAAACAGCCACACATAAAGCAGCATAATCACCAACCGAATCGCCCAGTTCTGCAGGTTTTATCTTGCAAACACCCAGAGCCAATGAAATAGCCTCATTATTCAAGATTTCGTCGACTACCGGTTTAAAGATATTTTCGTTTCGCGCATAAATACTTCCAACTACAATGCATTCCGGATTCAGAATGTCGATCAGGATTGAAAGCCCTACACCAAGATAACTCGCTGAAATCCTGACTATCTCCATAGCCACCGGATCATCAGACTGTGCGGCAATAGCAACCATTTTGGCATCTATCTCATTCAGATTTTCAAGTGAAGGGCAAAAACCAACGGGTTGATTATTTTTTAATTTTTCTGAAACAATGGATTTTGCCAGTTGCGCAATACCGCCACCACTACAAAAACCTTCAAATGATCCGGCTTTTCCAAAACCGACCGGACCGTCCTGAGCCAATCGAATGTGACCAACTTCCCCTCCCAAATCATTAGTCCCGACATATAATTGTCCGTTTAGGATTAATCCAGCTCCCATTCCGGTTCCAAAAGTCAGGAAAATCATGTTTTGGGTTCCCCTTCCTGCTCCAAATTGCCACTCCGCCAAAGCGCATGCATTGGCATCATTTTGAATGGCAACCGGAATGGAAAAGACATCCTGAAAAAAGGCGACGATATGAACATCATCCCAACCCGGTAAATTTGGAGGGGACATTATAATGCCTTTTTTACTATCGAGTGGACCACCACAACTAATACCAATACATGCTATTTCTTTGGCAAGTAATTGATGTTTTTGTAAAAGCTGCATTAGCCCGTCTTGTAATTTTGGCAACATTTGTTCCGGCAAAGGATTTTCTGCCGTAGAATAGTATAATTTGTCAATTACGGAAAAATCTCCACAGTGAGAAATTTCGCCAAGAAGTATAGCACATTTGGTGCCACCAATATCGATTCCGATTAGGGTTTTCATCGTTTTTTGATTTCTGTTTTTAACCGTCATTGATGGAGCCAATCACTTTTAACGGATTCCGGGAATTTAATTTTGTCTCCATTTTTTCTATTATGACGAATATTAAGGTAGTATATTCTCAAAGTTCAGGTTCTTATTAAGCTTAGAGTCCATTTCAAAGATTAGCTTTCCACCGTTTTTGATTGCGTCATGGTTAAACCAAAATTTGTTCAATGGCTTTCCGTTTAAGTTTACCGACCGAATATATTTATTCTCTTTTGAATTATTTCGTGCTTCAATTGTGAATTCGCCACCCTGACCACGGTAAATAATCACCTTATTAAATTCTGGATTACCAATGATCCAGGTGTTTTGTCCGGGTGTTACAGGGTAGAATCCCATGGCGCTTAAAACATACCACGCCGACATTTGCCCCATGTCTTCATTACCACATAACCCGGATGGATCAGCCGTGTATAATTCGTCCATGACTTTTCGGGCAAGTTCCTGCGTCTTCCAGGGCGCTCCAGCATAGTTGAACAAATAAATGGTATGGTGGCTAGGCTCGTTACCATGAGCATATTGGCCGATTAGGCCGGTTACGTCCAGTTGGGTTTCTGGAATTTCGGAACTCATTATAAATAGAGAGTCTAGCTTGCTAATAATTTTTTCCTTTCCCCCCATCAGATTGATAAGTCCCTGAACATCTTGCGGAACAAACCAGGTATATTGCCAGGCATTTCCTTCGGTATAATGTCGGTTATTTCCCTTTCCAACCAAACGGGGATCAAATGGGTTAAGCCATTCTCCATTGGAATCTTTTGGGCGGGCAAAGCCTGTTGTTGTATCTATTAAGTTCTTATAACTCTCAGCTCTTTGTATAAAATATTTGTAATCAGAGGTTTTTCCCAAATCGTTTGCAAGCTGAGCCATGCACCAGTCATTGTATGCATATTCCAGTGTCTTCGAAACCGATTCCTTGATTTTGTTATAGGGCAGATATCCAAATTGCATATAATCGGTTAAGCCAACCCTTCCTTTGGACGGATGGTCGGCAGGCGGAGCTTCCATTGCATTTTTTCTCACCGCTTCGTAAGCTTTCTCTACATCAAAACTCCTGATCCCTTTCCGGTAGGCATCCAAAATAATACTGACCGGATGGTCACCGATCATATCATTGGTGTAACTGTTTCCAAATTGCTGTGGAGTTGGCAGCCACCCTCCTTGTTTATACTGCGCAATCATCGTATTGATAACATCATGGGTTCTCTCCGGTTCTATCAATGCCAGAAGTGGCATCTGAGCCCGGAAAGTATCCCACATCGAGAAATCACTGCGATAAGTGAACCCCTTAGCTGTGTGAATTTTGTTATCCAGTCCCCGGTATTTGCCATCTACGTCACTGAAAGTTCCCGGGAATAAGAGGGAATGATATAATGCCGTATAGAATACCGTTAATTTTTCACTGTTTGCCTGATCAGTTTCCACTTTGATTTTCCCCAGGGCCTTTCCCCATCTTGCTTCAGCATTTTTTTTGACACGTTCGAAATTCCAATCCGGGATTTCCTTTTCTAGGTTCAGTCGTGCCTGTTCAACACTGGTGTATGAAATTCCTACTTTTACCCGAATGGTTTCATTCTCTGAAGTGGCATAATCGATAAAAGCGCCAATGTGTGTACCTGAATCTGCTTTAGATCCCTTTTTGATTTCATCCTGATTCCAAGTTCCTGAAGAACGAAAGGCTTTGCTAAATTTGGCGTAGAAATAAACCATTTGGTTCTTTATAAAGCCGGTTGAGAAGCGGCAGCCCTCTATCTCAGAATCGCTGACTACCTGAACATGAGCATCTGTACAACTTTCACGGTCGCCAATGCCATGCCCCAAGTCAATTAAGATATGGGAAGTATCCGATTTGGGGAAAGTGTACTGATGAAATCCGGCACGTTCGGAAACGGTGAGTTGAACCATAATCCTATAGTCGTTAAGGTTTACGGCATAAAAACCCGGAGTCGCCTTTTCGTTCTGGTGCGAAAAACTAGAGCGATATCCTTCATCCGGATTTTCTTTACTGCCGGCAGAAATTTTTAGTTTGCCGGTTGTGGGCATTAGCAGAATATCACCCCAGTCCGCTGCGCCCATTCCGCTGCGATGCAAGTGGCTGAAACCCATGATTGAGTTGTCACTATAATGGTAGCCGGAACACCAGTCCCAACCTTTAATGCCGGTATCGGGTCCAAGTTGAACCATACCCCCCGGAAGTGCCGCACCGGGAAAGGTATGTCCATGATAGTCGGTTCCAATGAAAGGATCGACATGATTAATAGGTTGTGCTTTTGTTTGGTTGTTTCCGGCAAATGTAAGTACAACTAATGTGGTTAACATCCAACTGGAAAAGAATCTGTATATCTTGATCATAATTACATTTTTATTATTTAAGAAATTTCTCTAATCCGTAAATTTCAATAGCATTGGTTCTAAGTAATTTTTCAATGATTACCATCGCTTCTTTTTCACTGATATATCCATTCCGAACCATTAGTATTAAAGCATTTTCAACGGTTTCCCTGGCCATTACGGAGGCAGCATAAACCCCTTCAGGAGTATGACAATCTCCTCCAAAAGCAACAATTTTATTTATCGGAACTGTTTCAATGAACTCCTGAATATACCTTTGTGTATACGATGGAGAGATGGATGCGGACCAGGCAAGGTCAATGAAAACATTTGGAAAATTTTTTGCCAGTGCGGCCAACTCACCTCCATAGGGATAAGCTGCATGAAGCAAAGCAAAGCGGACTCTGGGAAATTTTAAAAAAGCCTCCGTCAGACCCGTTGGATTTGAATTGGTAATGTAATTGCCGTTAAATGTTTGTAATCCCGTATGGACTTGAACCGGCAATTCATACTGGTCGCATTTGGAGAAAACATAAAACAGGAGGTAATCCTGTAAGGGCTTAACTTCTTCAAAGGATAATTTGTCCTGTTCATTGCTTTGTAGCTTTTCAAAAATCGCTATCGCTTCTTCGCGTGGGACAACATCACACTGCAAGGTTCGCTTGTAAGCCATCATTACTTTTAAACCGATTGCTCCCTTGACGAATAACTGGTTGTGAATGATTGTGTCAATAATCTGCTCATATTCGGAGAGAGTTCCTGCTGCGGGTTCTCCTACATTTTTGCAAACTGAAGCAATTTGGCGGTAACTCTCCAAAAGATAAATTCCATCCGACCAATAAAGGCTTTTAAAATATCGGTTATCCTGTTTAGCAGAATCATCATTGTATCCGACCAAGATGCTTAAATCTATTTTTGCTTTTGTTTTAAGAATGTATTCATAATAGTCTTTCCTTTCCCGAAGCTTTGCGATCCGAACTGATAGCTCCCTGTAGGTATTATTATTCAGTTCCGAAATGCCAAAAAGATCTCTTGCTGCAATTTGAACCATTCTTCCGTAACCAGTGGTTTTTATGTCATCCCAATGGTCTTTGATCATATCCCACTTTTCATCTGGACTCAACTGTGTATCTCTCATTTGACGTTCCATCTCCTTCCAAGTGAATTCTGATCCAGAAGATGCCAGATCAGAAAGCTGGTAATTGTTAAAGAGACAACCAATATCTCCATTTAATGCAGCTGATTCCTTTTCGCTCATCAAATGTTCATGCGAGTCAATAATCCTAAGACTATAAACCACCTGATGTATCCGTTCCTCAAAATTCGGTTCGGGAGAAGGGTGTAGCCGCACCTGCCCCCACCCTATAATTGTGAAACAACAAAATCCGATGAATAAAAAACTTTTTTTTCTCATAAAATCGCCTACTGTTAATTATTGAAAAAATGCTCTGCGGCAAAAAATAATATGCGCTATGAACATTAGCTTGCGGTTGCAGTAATATCTGGTAGTTACTTGCAGAGTGCTTTGAATGGAAATTCGAAACCTTCAAAGTAGGTTCCAAAATTCAATGGTTATCTCTATGGCATTTCCATCAAAAAATTTCAAAAAGAAACGCCATAGAGATGCTTTCGCTAATAACCCGGGTTTTGTTCTCCTATATCCGGGTTGTTATCCATTTCTTGCTGTGGAATGGGAAACAGCAAGAAGTTATCTGAAATTTGAATACCTTTTGCTTCCAATGTAACTTGCTTTACCGTTTTTGTACGGACAAGGTCAAACCAACGTTTATGCTCGCAAAGGAATTCATAAGCCCTTTCTTTCAGAACAAGATTCCTAAAAGTCTGGGCTGTTGACGCAGTTTGCAAGGTAAAATCTACCGGGGAAACGGCGGTGGGAGTGTATCCGTAGGCTCGTCTACGAACCATGTTCAGTCTTTCCACTGCCTTTTGGGTAGGGCCGTTGTTGACTTGATTGTCAGCTTCAGCAAAAATTAATAAGGTTTCCGGATACCGATAGATGGGGAAATCATTACCAGCTCCTGGTGCATAATCCGGATCTTTGAATTTACCAAACAGGATCGGACGATCGGAAGGATTCTGGACAATTGACCCATCTCTCGTGGGATAAGAGGTATAAATATTAAATTGCCATCTCAGATCATTATGGTCCCAATCCCTTAAAAGGGGAAACGTTGGTAATCCGTAAAATGATCCCCATCCACTGGGGGAATAGGCGCTGTTTGGTAATGCATACTGTGTTGCAGTGGAAGAACTCCCATTTGATCTGGAGTATTTCAAGGAAAAGACATCTTCGGAAGAAGTAATGGCGGTCGGGCCAAAAATCAGTTCAAAATCACTTGCCTCGGTTACAGGCACTAGAGAATAAACTCCTGAGGTAATCACTTCCTCTGCCTTATCCCGGGCTTCCTGCCATTTCTCGGTATACAGATAGACATCGGCGAGCATGGTTTTAGCTGACCATTTCGTAGGTCTACCTGCAAGCTGCTGATCATTGGGCAAATTACTTTCAGCATACTTCAAATCTTCCACGATCAATGCATAAACTTCTCCTGATGTTGCTCTTGGCAGCGATGTCTGAGCTATACTCTCAACTGGTTCTGTTCTTAAGGGAACCCCGCCCCAGCTCCTGACAAGCAGGTAATAAGATAAGGCCCTCAAAAAATGTGCTTCACCCAAAAGTGCATTTTTGTCAGTTTCATCCATCTCAATAGGAGGAACGTATTTTAAAACAAGATTTGCATTTCGGATGGCTTCATAGAAGGCCTTATAAGCATTGTCGGTTCTGCTAATGCTAGCTGAATTCATAACGCCCTCTGTTAAAGAGGCATAAATTCCCGTACCAATTGCATAATCTTCTACACCGGTAAACTGGCCACCCCAGTCGATGAAGCTGTAGGTTGACCGGATTGGGTTATAAATTGCATAAACTGCCGCTTCGGCATCTGCTTTCGTTTTATAAAAATTGACCGAGGAAAGGCTGCTTTTGGGATCTTCAGTGAGCAAATCCTCACATGAGATAAAACAAAAGAAGGCGAGGGGTAAAATATATTTCAATAATTTCATAACAATCATTTTTATTTTCATTAAAACTGAAGGCTTGCGCCGAAAGTATATGTTTTGGGTGTCGGATAACCTAAGTTATCAATACCGTTTGAAAAGGAGGTGCTGCCACCTCTGGTATTGACTTCAGGATCATACCAGGAATAATCAGTCAGAGTTAGAAGATTCTGACCGCTTACATATATTTTCCCTTTTATTCCTATTTTGGAGAATGAAAAATTATACCCCAACTGGATATTTTTCAATCTCAAGTATGATCCGTCTTCAACAAAACGGTCGGATGCTGAGAAAATAGTTTTGGTACTGATCTTGGGGTATTTCGCATTCGGATCAGGATTGGCAGGGGACCAGTGGTTGGAGTATACTTCTCTTAATTGGTTTTCTCCAAAATAAAAACTGTTTCCAACCGAAGTAAGATTCACATTGAAAATATCTCCCCCTGAAACCCCCTGAAACATAAAATCAAGATCAAATTTTTTGTAACTCAATTTTGACTGCAAGTTATAGGTAAAATCAGGATTCGGATCTCCTATGATAGTCCTGTCGTCAGAAGTGATACCGGCTTTGCCATCGATATCTTTGTATATGATGGCTCCTGCATCATCCAGCCCGTCTTCCAAGTAACCATAAAATACACCGACTGGCTCGCCTTCGCGAAGCATATTTACTGATACAGCCAACGGCTGAGGAATTGCTTCTCCGAAAATATCGCTTCCTCCGGGTAATGAAATCACTTCACTTCTATTTTTCGTAAAGTTGGCGTTGACTGTCCATTTAAGATCCCTTTCTGAAATCACAGCAAACAAACCTAATTCAACGCCTTCATTTTGAATTTTTCCCACATTACTGATTGTGTTTCTATAACCGGATGAAGTGGGAAGCTGAGTATAGGCCAATAGATCTTTGGTATTTTTCCGGTAGTAATCGATGGTAAGTGAGATCCGATCTTGCAGAAGCCCAAGGTCAACCCCGGCATTCATCTGGCTGGTCTTTTCCCATTCCAGATCAGGATTTGCCAGGTTACTGTTGTTTGGTGCAAAACCTATGTACCGGCTATCATTAAAAACAGTTGAATATGTTCGTAAGGTATTTAAGGTTTGGTATGGATTTATACCTGTATTACCCGTGATACCCCAGGAGAGCCTGAACTTTAGATTGGAAATTGCGTTCGTATTCATCCCTTTCATGAAATCCTCATTCATGATCCGCCAAGCAAAAGCTGCAGAAGGGAAGTATCCCCATCTGTTCCCTTTTGCAAACCGGGATGAACCGTCACTTCTGATACTAACGGTAATCAAATAAGTGTCCTTATATGTATAGTTCATTCTACTGAGAAAAGATAACAAGACCCAATTCGATAAGTTACTTGCGGGCAATGACGCCTGACTTCCTGCACCAAGGTTATATTCCCCCATCTCATCCGTTAGAAAACCTGACACTGAACCTGTGTTATAAGTCAATATTTCATTTTCTTGATAAGTAAACCCAGCCAAAGCATTCACATTATGTATTTTATTGAGCTTTTTGGTGTACGTTAGAATATTTTCATTCAGGATATTCATCATATCCGTAGAAGAAATACGGCCACTGCCTGTTGGAGTTCTATCGAGTAATTTTGAAGAGTAATAATTTTCGCGTGAAACATCCGACTCGATTCCAATGGAAGTTTTAAATAACAGATCTTTAATAGGTTCATATGCCAAGGTCGAATTCACCATCACGTTTTTTGAATTTGTGAACTGCTTACGTTCTTTTGCCATGGCTAAGGGATTATCTAGCTCATTAGGGCTAAAATTGTAGGCTCTTACTTCACTGTATTGCCCGTTTTCGTTGTATGGAGCAATTGTCGGAGGGGCTACGAGTGCGGCCGACAAGGTCGTACCTCCTTTCTGACCGTTAATGTCGATTGCATAGAGATCACGGTGCATCAGGTTTGAATTTAAACTCAGCGTGAACTTTTCGCTAATCTTTCTCGAAATATTTGCTCGAACTGAAATCTTATTCAAAGACGAATTAGGGATAATCCCACTCTGATCGAAGAAGTTCCCCGAAATGAAATATTGAGTATCTTCAGTTCCTCCAGAAAAACTGAGGGAATGGTTTTGCATAGGGGCTGTCCGGAACAATTCTTCCTGCCAGTTTGTGCCTTCAGAAAACGAATTGACCTGATCCTGAGAAAAGTAGGGAGTCCCACCATCATTTGCAGCACGTTCATTGGCAATTTCGGCAAATTCGCGGGCATTCATCATATCTATTGTTTCTGAAACTTCTTGAACAGCATAATAGCTGTCAAGAATAACATCCGTTCTTCCCCTTTTACCACTTTTTGTTGTAATCAGGATCACACCATTAGCTCCCCTGGATCCATAAATTGCAGTCGACGAAGCGTCCTTCAGAACCTCTATGGACTGAATGTCATTCGGATTAATAGCGCCTGGAGTACCTGCAAGGGCGAAACCATCCACTACATACAATGGTTCGTTGTTTCCCATAATAGAATTGCTTCCGCGGATACGAACATTTATTGGAGCGCCCGGAGCACCTGAATTTGGGACTACCGAGACACCCGGGGTCTTGCCCTGAAGGCCCATTTGCGGACCGGAAACCGGGTACTGAATAATGTCGCCAGATGAAACAGAGGATACAGATCCTGTTAGGTCTGATTTTTTTAAAGATTGATACCCTATAGCCACCACTTCCTCAATCCCAATGGCATCTTCGTTCATCACAACATTGATGGTTGATTGGTTGCCAACGCCGACCTCCTGGCTCCGCATCCCCACAAACGAAAACACCAAAGTGCCAGCAGAGGGAACATTTGAAATCGAATAGTTTCCATCAAACTCAGTAACGGTACCCTGTGTTGTTCCTTTGACCTGAACGGTAACGCCAGGAAGCGGCTCGCCGGAGGAGTCGGTGACTTGACCGGAAATTGATTTCGGCTGTTGCATTGCCCTCCTGCTTTCCGATGGTGAGAGAATAATTTTTCGATCAAGAATAGAATACTCTACATCGGTTCCTGCCAACAGTAATTTTAACACTTCCTCGATTCCCTGGTCCCGCACATTAATGGAAACTTTTCGATTGGCATCAATCAGCTGCTCATTATACAGGAATAAAAAATCGCTCTCGTTTTCAATTTGA
>TARA_R110002050_G_scaffold149251_1_pt1 | contig 12013 bp, 13 predicted proteins | sample TARA_R110002050 | Tara Oceans TARA_R110002050 (sample SAMEA4396988) | marine metagenome | biome: Polar Biome; feature: [DCM] deep chlorophyll maximum layer (ENVO:01000326); material: water (ENVO:00002006), including particulate matter (ENVO:01000060) such as... | depth 25 m
CAGTTATTTTGCTGAATATCAGGTAAATAACTAAGTTTTAACAGAAGTGTTGAAATAATCTAAAAAAAGATAAGCCAATTGGGTTCCGATAAAACGGGTCCGGTATTTTTGTAGTGCTAACATCAAAACTCAAAATATTTTGGACTAACAAGAGAATCCCAATCTGAATGGTGAAAATATGCATTGCCTGTAATGTTTGTACAATTTATAATCCTGAAAAAAATACTCTCCGAATTAGTGTACATAGGTGATGTGACATATTTTTACAGAATATTTAATTTTTTTATCGATTCAGTACTTCGAAAATTGTTTTAATTTCGTACAAATATATTTAGACAATCCAAAAATTACCAGGAATCAATAAAAATAAGGAGGAAATTAATTATGTCAAAAATTACGCCTGAAATGAAAGAAATGATTATGAACCAGCAGTGTTTCTACGCTACTGTTAGTAAAGATGGAATCCCTAACAATGCACCAAAACGTTCGACTCGCGTTTTCAACGACGAAACATTGATTTTTAGTGAGGGAACCGGTGGCCGGACCTGGCAAAATATTCTTGATGGTTCGAAAGTAGCGACAGCTGTAGTGGATCGCGAAATTATTGACGGATATCGTTTTATTGGTACTCCTGAAGTTTTAACAAGTGGTGAGATATATGAAAAATCTGCAGAAATGTCGCTAAAAGCAGGGATGCCAAAACCCAAAGCTGTAATTCTGGTCCATATCGACGAAATTCACAGTTTGAAACCCGGGCCAATGGCAGGTAAAAAAATTGGATAAGTTGTTACTGTCAATTTTGTAATATCATTTTAACGAGCATATTTTTGCAAAATATGGGTATCTTTTTGTGATTAAAAGCTTACTTTTAAAATTCATTTATTGTATTTTAAAATCGTATAAAACAATTTCAGTATGAATCCACAGGAAATGAGAGAAATGGTAACGGCATTTCAGAAGAGCCGGATAATATTAACTGCATTCGAACTGGATGTTTTCACCTTTATTGATGATGACAGCATGGATGCTGAGACTGTTTCAAAGGGTTTAAAGCTGAATAATGTTGCTACTGAACGGTTGTTGAACGCGTTGGTCGGATTAAAGTTACTGGAAAAGAACAACGGCAGTTTTCGCAACACCAAAGAAAGTTTGATTTTTTTATCGAAAACCAGCCCGGAATACATGGCCGGCTTTGCACACTCCAACCATTTATGGAACACTTGGAGCCATTTAACCGATGTTGTAAAAACCGGCAAGGCTGCCCACAATAAGGGAATCAATGAAAGGGGAGAAGAGTGGCTGGAGGCATTTATCCATGCCATGCACGACAGAGGCAAAAAGCAGGCCCCTGAACAAATAGCGAGAATTGATTTAACAGGTGTGAATTCACTGTTGGATATTGGAGGCGGTTCAGGATGTTTTAGCATGGAATTCCTGAAACGGAAAACGGAAATGAAATCAGTGGTTTTCGATTTGCCCAATGTTGTTCCCATCTCAAAAAAAATAGTGGAACAGGAAGGTTTCTCCGGTAAGATTGATCATTACACAGGCGATTATACAACTGATGAATTGCCCAAAGGTTTCGATTTGATATTTCTTTCGGCAATCGTTCACAGCAACTCGTATGAAACCAACCGGAAGCTGGTCAGGAAATGCTATGATTCGCTTAATTCAAACGGCAGGATTGTTATCCAGGACTGGGTTCTGGACGATGCCAAAACAGAACCACTACAGGGTACTGTCTTTTCAATCAACATGCTGGTTGGAACAGAAGAGGGTGATTGTTATTCAGAAAACGAAATTAAATCATGGTATGAAAATGCGGGATTTACAGACGTACATAAAGTTGATCTTGATTCAGGGCTCGCACAAATGATTGGTGTTAAAAAGTAAAAACTGTTCCGGTGTAACACCATGCGGAATTTCAGAACAGAATACGTTTCAAATTTCTCGCCTTGTATTTTTTTAAATGGCGAAGTATCCCTGTTTTTGAACCCGTGTACTAGCAATCGCAATAAATAAAACAATTGCCCCTGCAATCGCAGTTATTGCAATGGAATGATTTAGCTGCCATTGTTTAACTGCAATGGCAATGAATGTCCAAACACCACAAATTTTCTTAATAATAATCTTATAGAGTTTTAAAAACTCATTTCAGCCCTGAAAAATATTCCGTTTTTATCCGTAAAGCCGCTGTTGAGATAAGTGCCCCCCAACTGGCGAACATATTCCACACGCAGTACTTTGAGAATATTGGTCAGTCCGAATCCTATTTCGGCATAGGGTTTACTCATTTCTGTGGTGTAATATCCTGGTAAATCGAAAACCGGTTTATAATTTCCGGTAAGTTTCCCGTGATGTGTTTTTAACGATACCATTTCACGTAATTTCAGTTTTCGTATAAGCGGAATACGGTTTAGAATGATACCTCCACCATTGAAATCGAGATGAACGTTTGTATATAGGTTATGTGCAAACGATGCATGGTGCAACAGGTTGTAGCTGTATTTTGCATATCCGTACGACATGGAACCTACCGGCATATCCAGTAAATCATATGGTGCATCGCCAAAAAGGTAGCCGCCGTTTACCATGTAACGCATAAAAGTAAGTCCCATGTTTACTTTCCCAGAAACTGAGCCATGAAATTGGGCATACAATCCAAAATTATCTGAATTACCGCCTGGTAATTTTGTCTGGCCAATATCCATACTCAGATTTACTATCGGGGTTTCATCAATATAATAAACACGAGCAAAGTAATATTGGTCGTAATACTGGCCGAATGCCAGCCTTGTATTAAATAAAATCCCGTAATTATTATATGTGTGATAATTCACGTTATTGCGCGTAAAATGCACATCCGGAATTTCTATACTATGCAGAAAATAAGGTGAAACTTCAAAACTAATGTCTTCGCGAGCATTGTATTCAAATATCATATTAAATTTTTTTTCTTCCTTCAGATAGGGATTTTCCACCTTGCTTGTAATGGCTGCAATAAAGTTTCCGTTTCCCCTTGTATTGGGATTTTTTTTAATAAACCGGAGGTATTTATCCTGCGATACAAGGTTATAATCATCAGAATAGTTTCCCCGTATAATAAATTTGTCGGTTGGCAAAAGCTGCCAGGCAAAGTTCAGCCCGTATTTCAACTCTTTACTTTTTGTTCCGTAACCTAAAAATCCTCCAACGGTTAAACGTTCGAACATTTTTTCTCCGGTTCGGAGCGGAATGGAAAACCTCTGCCCCTCGATGGCATTGGTGCTGTAAATATCGAACACCGGCCCAATTTCTATTTTCCCTGCATCAATGTAACTGGTTAAAACCATTCCTCCAATGGCATCAATTCCCTGTACTACCGGGTTCTCCTTTAACTTCTCCACCCGCATGTAGGTACCTTCATCCAAATGGTTGGAAGATGCAAACTCAGGCTGGTTTTTCCAGTTACCAGGCCTGATTTCATTTAATCGCTTTGATGTGGAATACTGTGTTGTTTTTGTTACCAACCAATTACCACTCGAAATTTCGTCGATTCGCTGCGAACCATATTTCGAAACTGTATCTTTGTTTAGTGAAAGCGCCAGGTTTAAACTAATTTCCTGATTGTCATAAAACCATTTATTATCGTAAGTTTTGGAATAATTTACATTTGATTTGAACCCGTTAACAAAATTTATATTGGCGTTTTCCTGTACGTAAGCAAAAATACTGGTCAGTGCAAATGTGCTGTCTTCAACAGTAAAACGCCCGGTAAAGAGGGGGTTGTATTTGTTTTTTGGTGTAAATGAAAAACTGAAATATTTTTTATCGTCAATATACGTACTGTCATTTAAGTAAAAATCATAATGCAGTTGTGCAGAATTACTTAACGGCGATGTTATTCCCCTGCCAAGAATATTAATTTGGTCTTTATAAAAATCCATATCAATAACTACGTTCAAAAGAATCAGGCTTTCAATAGTTTGGTTAAGTTTGGGGAAGATTCCGTCTTTCCGGTTGTAAACAATGCTGTCTTTTCCAAATGAATTTTTCTTTCCCAGTTCAGCCAGATAAATAGGCGAGAAACGAAGGCTCTGCCCATCCAGCTTCATTGTAACTTCGTCCAAATTATTAATAATTCTGTTTACCCGTGAAGCAGAATCGATTGCCAAATAAACAGTTGTCCGCTCAAAAGATTTGTAATCGCTTACTTTCTGTATGTTTTCATGGTTTTCCTTTTTTCTTTCCTGAATTTGTTTTAATAAAACTTTGGCACGTGAAACCTCTGGTTTTACAGTTACTTCGCCAAGTTCCTGAACCTCTTCTTTCATAAGAACCACAAAGGGATTCTCCGCTATATTTTTTGCAGGAATTTCCCATTTTTGATAACCGATTGTAGACACACAAAGCGTATCATTCTGCGATAGCTTAATTACAAACTGACCATTTGTGTCTGACATCGTCCCCCTCGTTGTGCCTTTAATCCAAATATTCGCGAAAGGAATTGGTTCCTGACTTTCCCTGTCTTTTACAAATCCTGTAATTTCCTGTGCGAAAACACCAAGATTTGTGATGGCCATGATAATGACTAAACTAATTTTATGTAACATCGTTAGTGTGCTTGCTCCTTCTCCTTTTTTATTAACCAGTACAATCCTTTTACCCCAATTTTTATGTCGTCGAGTTTAAACAGGATAATTATTTTTTCGGTGTAAGCAATTATTCCCCAGGATAGAACCAGATAGTACATCCAGGGATAAAAGCCAAAAACAAACAAAACAAAAAAGAATATGCTTTGGGCATACCCAGCAGAAACTGATGAATAAAGGTGTAGGCCAGGAATTTTTCCAAACCGGGCAAAAGAAACAATATAACTAAGAACAAAGATTCCGAGAAAAAGGAATAAAATCCAGGAATGAGGTTCAATTTCATTCCATTTGAAAATGAATAAACCCAGAATAGCCATAGCGTAAGTGCAAATATCGGCCAGGTTGTCGAGCGCAGCACCAAAGTTGGTTTGAAGTTTAAAGTAGCGTGCAAAACTTCCATCAATAGCATCGCTGACCAAACTTATGCACAAAAGAATTACAAACCAGTTCTCATGTCCGGCAAGTGCCATATAAAGAATAACCGGAAATACCAGCAGACGGTATAAACTAATAAAATTGGGAACGTTAACGATATTTTCGCCTTTTACTATTATCTGTTTCATTGTTTTTATGTTTAAATGCATGATTATTTATAATGTTGTCTCAAACCTGCATTATCAGGTAACTTCGTGTTCCCGTTTCTTTTTCTTTCCGAAAGGGTTTCGATAAAATACTCCATCATTTTAGCAATGGATTTATAATCGGGACCTGTTTCCGTATTTTTCAGAAACCTGTCTTTTTGCCGCGTATCAAATAACACGTCGATTGAAGCGTAACTTTCAGTAAACGACATGCCGGCAGAAATCATTCTTTCAATGGGGCGCATTTCGTTTCGTTCCAGATTTTTAATCGGAATTATTTGAATAGGCGCCAACTGGTTCAGGGTATCGATAATAAAACTGTTGCGAACCGGATTTTTCGACACAAAATTCATTATCTCCGGGATTTCGTTTTCTTCTACTACTTTTATTAATTGCCTTGTAACCGTATCGATCGGGATTAAGTTTTGAGTAGCTTCCGGATCTACATGTACTCTGACAATTTCATTAGGATATCGATTAGCCAGGCTGTTGATTCTTTTTGAAAAATCGAAAATCCCGTAATCTGTTTTAGTTACGCCGGTTTTCTGGTTTCCAACTACCTGCGACAACCTGATTATGTGCCCGTTCAGTCCGTTGTTTCCAATATTTGTCCTGACAATATTTTCAGCAAACCGTTTTGATTGCTCATAGTAATTTCTGAACGCAGAAATATCTTTATTTTCATAAAATTTTTCCTCGAAGAGGCCGCTGAACCTGCCACACGAATAGGCCGTTCCGATATAAAAGAAGTGGGAATCGCTCTTTGCATATTTCAAAAAAACCTTAATGGAATTTTCAACCCCTTCAATATTAGTAGAAAAAATTTCATCAACCGACTTTTCATCGTATTTCAAACTGGCGGCAAAATGAAAGTAATGTACATTACCAGTAAAAATGCTTTTTAGAACATTTTCATTCATTGAAAAATTATCGCCAATTAAAGAGTAATTGTAAACCTCAAGATTGGAAGTATTTATTTCCTTTCCATCATTAATATGCGCGAGTACTTCGTTCATTCTTTCTTCCGGATCTTGTTTATTTGCACGAACCAAGGCAATAACCGTGTAATGCTGTTTTAATAAATTGTTGATGAAATTTGAAGCAACATATCCATTTGCCCCGTTAATAATTACTGTTCTCATATTTCAATTTTATATATTCTATTTTTTTCTTTTTATTTGTATTAAAGGAACAAAAGCAAAACAATTAGCGCACTTAAGGGAATACTGAGATTATCGGATCCTCGCCAGCTAATCATTTCAGCAAACATGGTTACCAAAGCAACCAGCATTGCCAGCCAGAATGTTTCAAAATCGAATACCCCGCGGTGGAAAAAAAGGGCTATTATACTGATTACAAAACTTGATACCAGAAATGCTCCCGACCCCAGCCATGTTTTATTTAATTTTTTTCCAAACAGCTTTATTCTTCCGTTGTAAGCCTTTACATTGATTCCGAGAATAGCTGCCATCGGGTCGCATATAGCCAGAATAAGCATGGGAAGTATATAGAGGAATTTATTAACCAGTAAATCGGAAAAGAAAAATGTAAGATAAATAGCAACGGGCAATAAATAGCTACCTATCGATTTTCTTTCAATGCCGTGAATCGATTTTAGCAGTTTCCCCTTCCGGGTAATAAACAAGACTAAAGCAAACAAAAATGCCAGCACCAGAATATACCAGTGCGAAGGGAAAATATAAGGGAAGGGTACAGTAGCCAGCACTGAAGAGAAGTGAGCAAACTTGCGCGTTATTTCTCCTGTCGGATTAAACCTACGATAAACTAACTCATTAAATATCAGCAACAACCCAATACCAGTCAAATAAACAAATGATAATATAATAATATTCCCCATAACTACTATCTCTATTAAATTTCTAAAAATTTAATAGCAAATGCTGCCCAGGCACCTCCTGCGATAAGGCTGTCGAACCGGTCGAGAAAACCACCGTGCCCGGGAATAAGCTTACTGTAGTCTTTTACCTTGTATTTTCTTTTATAAAGCGATGCGAGCACATCTCCGGCGAAAGCAAAGACTATTGTACCGATTGCAAAAATGAATAACTCGGCAATAGTGCCAGTAAAGAGGCTTTTTAATAAGAATGTGCTTATCAATGAAATAATTGTTCCTCCAACTACGCCTTCCAGTGTTTTCTTCGGACTAATATTTGGTATTATTTTGGTCTTCCCCAAAAGTTGACCGATTATCTGGCTAAAGCTGTCAAAAATGGAAAGTATCAAAAATGTCAGCAGAATTAAATTGTCAGCGGTCTGACTAAAAACAAGCAAACCGGCAGACAAAATAAAAAAGACCATCAGTGATATTACAAAAAATAACGTGTGCTGGAATTTTGTGTTTGCAAAAAGTCGACACAATTCAAAATATCCGACAACAACAATTAAAACTGCCAGATAACGAAAAACTATAGATTGGACAGTGATGCTAAAGAATAATATATGTATAATGATAAAATAAACTCCAAACTTCGTGTAACTCTTACGTGCAATTTCGGGAGCTTTATTCCTGTTTATCAGGTAAAAACCAATTCCACCCAAAATAAAATAGGCCAGTATAATACTGTAAATCAAACGTTCCATAAAACTAATTTCTTCCTAAAATCATTAATATACCGATGGCGACCATTATAATCGCATAGGCATATTTTGCTTTGTTTTCAGATTTGTCGATTTGGATTTTGGCAAGCAGGCGCGGACCAAGTATTGCACCTATTGTTGAGCCTGCTGTAAGAAAAATAACTAGTGTAAGATCTATTTTCCCCACAATAAAATGAGCGCCAACAGCAAAGATTGTATTTACCAGCACAACCAATAGCGATGTGCCAATAACCATCCTGAATGGTATTTTCATTGAAAACAATCCTGCAAGAACCGGCGCTGTGCCACTGGTCCCAAATGTTCCGGTAATTAAACCGGCTGCCAATCCAAAAAACGAACCTGTAAGTGATTTTAAACTTCGTGGTGATATTCTTGTCTTTTTCCCTTTTTTTCCGGCGCTAAAAACCATGTTAAGTGCAATCAAAATTGAATAAACTCCAAAAGCCGTTTTTAGTGCCAGGTCGCTAATCCTGTTGGTTATTTCTGCGCCAATAAAAGCCCCAATAATTCCGGTTACCATAAAAAGTACTGCTAACTTAAAATCAATATTATATTTACGATAATGCCCCAATGAACCAACAATACAAATGGGCAAAGTAGCTGCCAGCGAAGTAATAACCGCTGTTTGGGCCGGAACTTTTAACAGAAGGGTAAGAATTGGCAAAAAGAAAAATCCGCCACCTCCTCCTACCATCGTTCCGAACAAACCGATAATAAATCCCAGTATCGGTAAAATGAAATAGATGTTTTGTACTTCTGAAAATTCAATCATTAAGTTCGCTGGTGTTGATTCTTTTTAGTTCTATGGTTCCCGTCGTATGTTTCATTTGGGCGTACTGTAATCTCCCACCTTCATAGAAATCCCTGTTAATCTCCTTTCAGTTTTCATCTTTAATTTAATGTTAACAAAATGTTACCAGAAAAACTCAATTGTTTTACTACCAGAAACGAGATTGTTGCCAACGGTGTGGAGATATGAAATGTTTGGGGATTAAGGCGCTATTCACTATCGAGGCATAATGAATTTTTAATGAGAACAGATACCAGAATAACCATCTTATCCCCAACGTTTTATGACTGCGTATTACCATCATAAACATTATTCTTTCATTTCTCTTATTTTATCTAGCAAGTAATTTAATTGTTTAACTTCGGACAAAGATAAATTTTTCAATAAAGTATCTGCTTTCTGTTCACAACTGAACATCTTGTCCAATAATTCCATGCCCTTTGTTGAAATTTCAACAGATTTTTGCCGCCTGTCGTCCGGATTTTCCTTCCGGCTAAGCAATCCTTTTTCAAAAAGTCTGTCAACAATTCGGCTTATATCTGAATCTTTATCCAGCATTCGCTGTTTTATAAAACCAATAGAAAGTGGGGCCTGGGAACGAAAACCACGAAGTATTCTTAAAACGTTGTACTGCTGTTCGGAAAGTCCATGCGCTTTAAGAGATTTATGAAACTCATAACTTAACAATTTGACCGTATAGGTCAAATTGATAAATCCTTTGTGGTATTCATTCCGAAACCTTCCATTAATTTCTTTTTCGAGAGACATTTTTATTTTAGCTTAAAAAAATCGGGATTTCTTAAATAGAAACCTACCCATACAAAAATAAGAACAATCGCGGGCATTGCAATGCTCATGCCACCTGTCATGTGAATGATAATAGCCCCTCCCATATAAGAACTCAATAGCAAAGTTCCAAATTTATTTGTTTTTGGGAACAAGAACAATAAAGCAGAAGTAATTTCACCAAGGGCAATAATAATTCGCCAGTCGGCTAAGTTCATTTGTCCCATTTGTTCGGGATGAAGGAATAATTTTCCAATTGCACTATTTAAATATAGCGCTGTTAACAAGCCTGCAATTACCCATGCGGCTATTTTTCTTGTTTTTGAAATTTCTGTTGTCATCATGTTAAAATTTAAAGATTATTATTATTTAAAATTTAATTACGTATTATTTTCGGCATCAAAGAAATTATTCAGGTTATCAGCTTCTTTAACCAAAATCAGTTCGTGTATTTCTTTTATTCGACATTTTCTTCATTATAATCCAAATTTAAATCCTGAAACATTTACCCCCATTAATTTCCCCGAAAAATCCTGTATTCCTTTATCTTTTCCGGCTGCTCCGGCTATGACAAAAAGCGGCACTAAATGCTCGCTACGGGGATGACTATCTAAAGCGCCCGGCGCCGCCCTCCAATCTATTAATAATTTATTTCTTTTTTCAGCATCGGCTATCAACATTGTGGTTGAAAGCCAATTATCAAATTGCCTGGAAATTTTTGGCGCTTCTCCACTTCCCGACATAAAACCACGCATATTGTGATAGCTCATTCCCGAACCAATAATCAGTACATCCTGTTCGCGTAGTGGTTCGAGCGCTTTACCCATTGCCAAATGTGTTGACGGGTCAAGCGAATCAACCAAAGATAGTTGTACAATGGGAATTTTGGCTTCAGGGAAGGCAATCATTAATGGTACAAAGGTTCCATGGTCAAACCCACGTTGGTATTCCCGCTTTGTTTTAAATTCGGAATTTTTCAAAAGAGCTTCCACTTTTTCTGCCAATTGCGGATGCCCCGGTGCGTTCCATTTCAATTGGTAGGTAAACTCCGGGAAGCCGTAATAATCATAATACATCGGAGGATTTTGCCCGAAATGTATGGCGGGCACATTTTCTTCCCAGTGCGCTGAAATAAAAAGTATGGCTTTAATGTTCGGACGATACTTTTGCCCCAATTCCGTAAGATACGTTCTTAAACCTCCATATCCCACCGGGTCGCCCATAGCATCGTCTATCACATGCCATGGGCCACCACCGTGAGGGATAAAATATACAGGCAATTTTTTCATAAATCTGTAATTATTCTCTCAGTGTTTTTAAAGCATTTCCCCAGCTATTCAACTGGTCTAACATTGTTTTTAAGTTGTCAGCATGTAATGGCGCAGGTTTAAAAACACTAAAGTTTTCGAAATCGGTAAACAACGACAGCAATACCTGAGTGCGAACATGAGCCACTTGTAATTCGCTCAAAATCAGCCGAAGGTGCTCCACGGCTCTTGCGCCACCGGCAGACCCATAGCTTACAAAACCGGCAGCTTTATTGTTCCATTCGGCATACAAATAGTCCAATGCATTTTTTAAGGCGCCGGGTATAGAGTGATTATATTCTCCGTTTACAAATATAAAAGCATCGAGCGATTTAATTTTTTCTGCCCAGGCTATTGTATGTTCATTCGAATATTGGCCAAATGTGGCAGGATAAGCTTCATCAAGCAAAGGTAAATTGTAGTCTTTCAGGTCAACTAATTCATATTCTGCATCATTTCTTTTTGATGCAAAGTCATATACCCACTTGGCAACTTGTTCAGCGTTGCGTCCCGGTCGGGTACTACCAATTATAATTCCAATTTTTAGCATAGTGATACCTCCTTTATTTATTTGTTTTTAAATTTTCTAATTCATTCAAACTTCTTTTCAATATTTTGCAATTTGGGCAAGTAAGCGTATAAAACATTTCTATGGTAACAGCGCTTTTGTTATTCATACATCTAATTTAGAATTCAGCACAAAGATATGTATAAACATTATATGTTGCAACATGTATTAGATGAAGTTTTTCAAAAAAAATCAAACCAATGGATTGTCAGAACCTAAGATTTTAAAAATCACTAAGTTAATTTGCAGCTGGCGCTGCTGGGCTGTTCAATTCTAAATAAAATGTTGATAACTGTATAAGTTGTAGAAATTAAGGCTGTTTTCAACGGTTCACCTTTTACATTTTCAATATTTTTTCTCGTAGAATATTTAAAGCAAAACTTCTGAACTGTGACATATTTTCGGGATTGACCCGAATTCTTGATCCATCCTCATATAGGATTATCCCTTATGTGGTGGTCTTTATTTTCGATATGCCAGTGTTTTTTGACCAGTTCATTGGACTGCGTGGCATCCACTTTGTGATTGGCAATGTATACGGCAACTTCACGGATATGCATGGCTTTCCAATAAGCTGGGAAATGCCACACTGTATCGTCGTTTGGATGGAGTTAGGAGAAATGGCAGGTTTTTAATCCGTCAAAGGCGGACAAGGGATTTAATTCCCTGCCCCCGGGGCGATAGATTTTTTTCCTTTTTATACCCCGCTGGTCTGCGGCGGAGGTAGTTCA
>TARA_R110002050_G_scaffold257245_1_pt1 | contig 12009 bp, 19 predicted proteins | sample TARA_R110002050 | Tara Oceans TARA_R110002050 (sample SAMEA4396988) | marine metagenome | biome: Polar Biome; feature: [DCM] deep chlorophyll maximum layer (ENVO:01000326); material: water (ENVO:00002006), including particulate matter (ENVO:01000060) such as... | depth 25 m
TTTCTTAGCCTTAATATAAGGTTTTCATGACAAAGTATTACTACCATATGGTTGGGGGGATACTCCCGTGTAGTAGATTAATTTAATTATTCGTCATCAGTATCATCGTACATAGTATCCCTCCCGAAACCCCGTGTGGTAGCACAATTAATCATTGATGCTACCATATGGTAGTAAGACTTTTGTATCACTACCTTATATTAGGGCAATTACTCCTATTGTTGTAAGTGGAGTATCGGAAGATACAAATGAAAAGGTGATATTATGATAAATAAAAATGAATATGATATAATAAGAAATAATGTGATGAGACAAGTTGAAAGTATGCCCGATGGAATTGGGAAACAAATGGTTCAATTAACTCTTGAAGAAGAAGTTTCTGAAATAGAAGATATGGAAGAGAGAATTTCAATTTGGAAGGTTAATAAATTGAATGTTAAACTGCCTAAATTTAGTGAAGAGGAATCGGAAAAATATTACGGTCTTCAATCTGAATTATCAACATTGGTTGAAATATTTAATAATTCTGAGTATCTTAAAGTATTGATGACTAAAAAAGGTGGAAAATCATATGCAAATGGTGAAGAATTTGTTAAAAGTGCTTTTTTGGATAAAGTCGAAAGAGCATTTAAGAAAAATGATGCAAAATCAGTGGAGGATTCAGAATAAGTATATCTGATACTCCACTCCCTTCGGGGTAACTTACAAAAGTCTTGTACCATATGGTAAGAAATTTATGTTTAATAGTAAAGCGTTTTTTCAAATCGCGATGACCGGAGTTTATATTGGGGTCAAGGCCACCAATATTGTCAGAAAGAGTAGCCTGAATAGTGCGTGTTCTGCTAAGGTAATATATAATTACTATTTATCAGAAGTCCTAAAAAGTTAGTTCCTCTCAGAAAGGTTTATCTTTGGGTATTAATCAGCACGTCCATATATATATTATATTAGATATAAAATAATCTATAATATATCCAATATCAATAATAGATATTTCTTACACAGAATTTAGGTGGGTCAAAATGTCATACCTCATCCATTTTCTCTCATATTCTCACGGTGATGAGAAAATGGAATGTGCTATAGGGACTATAGAATAGAAGATTTTTAATAAAAATTAACATATATTCTCATATTCTCATATTCTCTCTCTCTATATACACCTTCTCTCTCTCTCTCTCTCTCTATATATTACTATAGAAAGTGGTGAGAAAATGAGAATATGAGAAAATAGACAGTAATTTGTCTATTATCTTTGATTCCACTTCTTAATCCCACTTTATGATTTTCTCACGCGATGAGAAAACAATTTCACAAATGAGAATATCATTTACTTCACACTCCTATATTATCTAGCCTATGAAAAAAGTATTGTTTGTTATTAGCCTTGGCGGGCTTCTGATTCTATTAGCGTAGAATACATATGAGCGATATGGACATCATATGATAATGTAGGTTAAACTAGGTTTTTTACTAACATAAAAAAGAATAAAGATACAAGAGTTAATGCAACAGACGAAGTGTTTCTTTCAATCTGAAAGATTCACTGATGTAACTGTGAAGAAACACCTCCCAAGAAAACGAAAATTAGTGGGACTTCGTACTATAAATCGGTTATCCGAAATAAGTAGTCGGTGTTTAATTTGTAAAAGATAAGGAAGTTGCAAGCGAAGTTTTTCTAGCGGAAAATGAGTTATCAAAACCCTTCTTAGTAGTTCTCTATGGCTTAAGAGATACGTCATTCCCTCTGAGGTAATGGGCATAGTACCATTTCTTTCCTAGTTATTATATTCCAGTCGTTTTACTGCTATTAAACGATTGTCACTTTGTGGCGAGACTACAATTCGGTGTAGTCCAAAACCGTAACCGAGAATAATAGTTTAATTATTATTATTATTAAGTCGGATAAGCCACTACCTATTCAAATAAATAAAAATAAAAATAAAAATGAGGAATAACAATGAATGGAACACAAGAACAAGAACAAATATGGAAAGAAATGAAAGATGAAAATAATCATATGATGGTTTATGCAGGTGCAGGTACAGGCAAAACATATACTATTGTTGAGGGTGCAAAACATGTTAAGGGTAAGAAAGGTTTTCTTGCGTTTAATAAAGCAATAGCAACAGAACTTGGTAGAAAACTACCATCTGATTGTGAAGCAATGACTTTTCATAGTTTAGGATTATCTGCTATTAAAAAACAAAATAGAGCATGTAAAGTAGATGGTAAGAAGAATTATAAAATTATTAACTCACTACTTGGACAGAAATATAAATCTGCTCCTGCCTTAAATAAACTAATATCTTTATTGAAATCTTCAATGGCTGATTGGGAAGATACACATGCAATTAATCACATTATTGATAAATATAATATTGAATTTGATGGGTTAATTGATGAACAAGAAGCAATAGAATTTCTACCTACAATAAGAAATCATTGTATGGATATATCAGTTGTAGACTTCGATGATATGATTTGGATACCTGTAGTTATGAATTTAAAAGTGAATCATTATGATGTACTTTTTGTAGATGAGGCACAGGATTTTAATGAGGTTCAGAGACAATTAATTCTCAAGGCATGTAATGGTGGGAGAATGATTGTAGTTGGCGACCCAAAGCAAGCAATCTATGGTTTTCGTGGTGCAGATGGTTCAAGTATGAAAATGTTTCAAAATAAATTAACTGAATCTAGTAGGGGAGTCAATGTACATTCATTATCAATTACATGGAGATGTCCTAAGTCAGTTGTTGCAGAAGCAAATAGATTCTTTAAAGATTATACTTGTAGAGATGACGCTGAAGAAGGAAGTGTAAATAAAAATGTTGGGTTTAATCCTAGTGTTGGTGACTTAGTATTATGTAGAGTTAACGCTCCTTTAGTTGGAGAATGTTTTTCTCTAATTACAAGAGGTATTCCTGCTTATGTTTTAGGTAGAGATATTGGATATAGTTTAAATCTTTTAGTCGGTAAAGTTACTGCCGATACTTCTATGAGAATAGAATTGTTTCTTCCTCTTCTTAAAGAATATGTAGAAAATATGACACAAGTTCTAAAGAGAGCAGAAAAGGATAAACAAATTCAAACTCTTTCTGATAAACATAAATGTATTGTTCATTTAACTGGTAAAACAACAACAGTTAAAGGAATATTAGATAACATAAAAACTATCTTTGGTGATGGTAAAAAGAAAGGAGTTATCTTTTCTACTATTCATAAGGCTAAAGGATTAGAAGCGAATAATGTTTGGATATTAAAGCCTGAACTAATGCCTCATCCTATGGCTAAATCAGCATCAGATAAAGAACAAGAAAAGAATCTTTGTTATGTTGCAATCACTAGAGCAAAGAAGACATTGAATTATGTAGGTGAAAGAATTGGTTAAATGTGTTGAGTGTAAAAATACGGGAATTTTAGTTTTTCAGATGGCAGATGGTGAGTATCAATTATTACCTTGCCAATGTGTTGAATTAGCGTCATGGTTTAATATCCATGCCATAAACAACATGGAGGAAGAGTGATGGTTACGGATACTAAAACATTTGTTGATATGGCTAGACAAAACCCACTTGAAGTAGCATCAATGCTACAGGACTTTCAAAGGTTATATATTATATTAGAGAAAATAATTCGTGAGAATAATCCTAACGCTAGGAAAACCTCTGAACCATTTTCTCTTAATGAAATAATTATTTATCTAAGAGAGATAATAGGTGGTGGGCCTTTAGAAACAGACCAAACTATTCAAGATTTAAGAGTAGCAAAATATGCAGTAATATTATTCGATTCAGAAGAATTGAAGGGCAACGACCCTAAAAGAATAGAAATGTTAATGTCTACAATAGGACATAAAATTATTGATTATAATAAAAATGGAGGAAAATAAAAATGAGAGAAAGAGTAATACAAGTAGACCCGATAATAGGACTACTAAAAATAGTAAAGGCACGAACGATGAAAACATGGGAATATACCACCAAAGATGTATTATCTGATGAGGATATAAAACTAAGAAGTAAAGAATATAGTGATTTATTATCTACATTAGATTTCGTTATATCCTTTTTAGGCGATGATGAAAATGATGAGATAGAAAACAGTATTAACTTTGCAATACTTGATGAATGGAGGAATGAAAATGAATAAGACAATGGAATTTAGATTAGTAAGTGATGACACAATGCCACCGATTGTAATAACAATGACAGAAGACGATGAACCTAAAATAGTGATAAACACAAATCATTTAATATGGTTATCTCTACATAGAAAAACTATCGCTGGGTCTACCCAACCATTATTTGAAAAGTTAGATATGTTATTAACTAACTTTTTAACTGAACAAAGGGCAAATGAAACTATGTATGGCGAAGAGGGTGGAGTATAATATGCAGATTACAATTAATCCTAAAAGATTAGAAAGTATTATTTCTAAAATGTTATTGAAGGGGAAGTATTTTTCAGGAACAACATCATCCATAGGAACTATCTCTAATTATGTTACATTGGAAGTAAAAAACAATTGTCTCAATATTTACAATGGTAATAATACCACATTGTGTGCATTTACAATTCCTGTAATGCAAACGCCTTCCCATTATGTAACTAATGGAACATTAATTGAAATTATAGAAGAGGGTGAATGTGTAGTGGAAATTTCTAATCTAGTAACTAGGTTGAAGGGTTTTAATATTCAAACAATTAGTCTTAAGGCTAGAGATACTTTAGTACTAAGTAGTTTAACTGGAAATACTAAATTTACAATGGCCTTAACTCTTAATCATCCAAATCCTGCTATGATTCATAGAGCAAAAACTATGACCAAGAAAGGTGTTCCTTATGCATTTAAAATACCTTATCTAGTTGGTAAAACAGAACTAAATTCTTTAGTCTCTACTAGTTCAGAAAATATGGGAAATGTAGTTAAGGGATGTGATGTATTGAGTAATGGAAAATATAAGTTTAATTTGGAAGAAGATAATTCTCTCACAATATCAAGTGAGACATCAGCAACAGATAAATATTCTTCGCGAGTAGTGACTAATTCTATAGGTGGTGAAGCCGCAACTGTAGAATTTGCAGGGCCGTTCTTCCCATTCTTTTCTGAGAAAAACTCAACGATAATTAATATAGTTATGAGAGATGATTCACCAATAGTTTTCTATTCTAATGATAGGCTGATTCTGAAAGCACCATTTGTGGAGGGATAATATGCTTTCAAATAGACAAGTAAAACGTATGTATAGAAATCGTAATGCTAAGGGAAGAAAACGTAGTCTAATATGGAAAATATTAACGGCATCATTAGGAGATGATGAAGATAACTGTTAAATCGAATTACCCAAGATTAACATCAAAACTATTAGCGTTATCAACAGCAGATGATTATGAAGATGCTAAATTAGAATGGAGAATTACTGGTAATGTTTGGAGGAAAAGTTCAGGTGAGATACCCCACCATCCTAGTGGGCATAACAACCACTGTCTTTGTGGACATCCAATAGTATATCATTTTGAAATAGAGAATACTAAAACGAATGTATTGGAAATTGTTGGTTCAACTTGTATAAGTAACTGGATGATTCTAAGACATATGAGTGAGAAATTAGCCATTCCTAAAAATACTATTACTGAAGAAATGATAGATGAATGGAAGCGAGAAGCAGTTCAAGGATTAATTAAAGAGGCTTGGTGGGAATCACCCGAAGGTAAAAACTTTACAAGTACATTTAATGAAATTAAGGACTTAGATTTAAGAATAAATATTAGAGAAACAGGAAAAACCTATTTTGATAAAACTCTACAAAAATTTGTTAGTAAAACAGAAGTTAAAAAACGTGCTACAGGGAATATTAATTCCTTTGAGTATGGTATGGCTTCTATAGTTTGGAGGTGGAATCATCCTGATAATCCTAAAGCACAGATAAAAACATTAGGTTATCCTAATGATAGACTTCTATCTGATTTGTATAGATTTCACTTCTTCATTAAGGAACATAAAAAAACAGTTGCAGATGAAGATATGATTAATGATGCTAGAAAGGAAGTCTTAGAAGATGCCTCTCCTAAATTTAATAGAGCATTGGCTAAATCTATACTAGGTAAAAAGAAAGATATGGCATTTATGAAGATATGTGAAAATAGACAGATATCCTACTTCGATGTATCGTTCGCATCAAATGAATGGGAAGCAGAGTTTATTAAGAGGATGAGACTGAGAGTCATAGATGGAGAGTTCATATCAGATAAACAGTCAGAAGTACTGCTTAAGATAGTAAAAAACCATTCTGAAATGGCTTCTGAAAAACAAATTAATTATCTAAAACATTTAAAATATGAAGGTGATTACGGGCTTTTAACTAAAAATGTAGCATCAAAAGAAATAGAAAGATTAACAAAAGGGAGTAAATAAAATGACAGAAAAGAAAAAGAATAAAGATGAAATGATGATAAAAATAGAGAATGAATTAAAGGGAGTGTTAGCACAAAATGAAAAGTTATTGGCTTCAACCACTGAACTTTCAACCCAAAGTGATAATTTAATAAATAGTGCCAATCAATTAGCGGCTCAACTAAATAATCACATGCAATTAACTTCTCATTATGAAACTACAATAAATATATTGACTGGTAGAATTAAAGAGAAGGATAATTTAATAGCACAACTCAACCAAAAGATGCAACAAGGGGGTGAATAATAGCATGAAACTTACTATATTAAACGAAACAGGACATACATCATTAGAATTACAACGTGAAGGAATGATTGAACAGATTACAGACCACCCTACACATTGGATTTTCATAGATGGTGAAATGGTTTCTAGAGAAGAAGTCAACACAATAGATTGGGATGAAGTTAACTCAGTTACCTTAACCCCACAAGTTGTTGGCGGATATTAATTACGATTGTAATTAGTCGGATTTACGTAAAATACCTAGAGGGGATTATTCCTCTCTTGGTATTCTATTTTTAAAAAAGGGATAAATATGATAACTCGCTATTCTAATTGGCGTGGTTCTTTAGAACAATATTTATTCATAGAAAATGAAATTAAAGGTTATCTCAATAGTGTTTCAACTAAAAAAATAAAATGTCATGATATAGATATTATGATAGAATTAATTGAACGTCATTATCGTGATTATGTTTTAGGGAAAGATATTGTTAAAATAAATAAAATATTATTTTTGGTTAACGAAAGAAAAACCAAACAAAGTGGCAAACAAATAGCACAAGAAATATACGAATATAAATTATATAAGGAGACTAATAAATATGAAAATAAAATTAAAAATCAAACAACAAAAAAATTATAGACAGAATACTACTCATTCTAATGTAACTTCATTCTTAATTAATCATGAATGTAAGAAAAGATGGAGAGATTTCAGGAGCGATGGTAACAATGGTTCGTTAAACCATCGAGGTGAAATAGATATATCTTGTAATAGGGTAGGATATAAAGGAACAGATAAAGAATATGGAGGCTTATCAAAATGCATTGAAAATTTAATATTCAATGATTCCTATGGTACAATAGGAGGAAAGGCATGGAAATATTATAATGATTCCTATGAAGGTAATTTTTCTACAATTATAACCTTTAAATATCCTGATGGAAATGTTATGATTAGTATTTCAAAGCAGAGAACTATTTATTTCAATGGTGTCCCTACAACGAAAGTACTCTTATTGAGTACATTGTCAAGATTATTTTATAGAACATGTTTTACTAGAAGTGCTTTAATTCTTAGAAAGTATTTGAGGATGTTATCTACAACTCCCCCAAATGTAAAGTATGCCTTAGAGAATAGAACACCTTATCATTTCTTTGAAGCCGATAATAATAATAGTTATCGTTCTACAAAATTACAAGTATTAATTAATACTCAAAGAATTTCTTCCACAGAATGTGCATTAGAAATATCAGAAAACATATGGTTTCCTATAAAAATAAAAGAATTGGATAGATTTCTAAAAATATTTAGACACAATAAAAGAACATCTAAAAAATGGCTAGATATTAGTCCTGCAGGATTATGGGAAACATTATCTAACGAAAAACCTTCAGAATCACAAATCTTAGTTATGAAAGCGTGGTTAAGGCAAAATCGTACTGATAAAATGGTAGAAGATAGAGCAAAACAACTCATGCTTGAAATTGACAGAGAAAATGAAGAAATTATAAATTTCAATATGGAAGTAGATGGAAAAGAAAGATGTGCTATGTTTGTTAGAGGTCAAGTAGCAGATTGGATTCTTATTGAAAATAACGCTGCAAAAACTAGCAGACAAAGAGTAAGCATTTATTGTTACCATGAGCAAAGTCTTTCTAATCTAGAAAATAGAGATGTAAGTAAAATAATAAACGCTAGTAATTTTCTAAGTGGAAAATTAAGAGGGCCAATATGTGTAGATAATTCAGTGGGTCAAGTAAGTTTAGGTGACCAATTTGCTTCTAGAGCATTTTCTTTAATGAATGATAGATTTTCTCTATCATTGATATCTACTCTCGCTTCGGCATTACCAAAGAATGGTATGAAAAATAGATTGAATAGTTCACATCTTAATAAATATAGAGGTGCATTAAAATGATTAAATGTGCCGAATGTAACAGTAGAAATAATGAGTTTAATGAGTTTATCGGTGAAACTTGTTGTGTAGATTGTGGATTAGTATTAACTTCAATCTTATTTGAAGAAACTACTTTTATTAAAAAAACAGAAGAGAATTTATCTTTATCAAAGAATGAATTATCTACAAGTTATATAACAGACGATGGTAGATTAGGTTCTAGAATAATGGGAACTAGTCGTTTGGCTAAATCTCAGTTATGGGCATCAACTCATTACAGAGGTAAAGTTCTACCTTCTGATAAACATTTTACAGTATTGGTTAAGAATATTATTTATCAATATAATATATCAACATTAGGAGTTTCTAATTCAATTCTAGAACAGTGTGAATCTCTTAAAAGAACCCTGAGAGAGAAAAATATATTGAAAGGATACTCCACAGAGATAAGAGCCGCATCTATTACATATCTAATTATAAAAAATAAAAATATAACTAACATAAAAAGACATGCTATTATTTGTGGTGTTAATGTAAAATTATTTAAAAAGGCAAACAAGAAATTTGTTAAAGGAATGCAAACTAAGGAAACTATTCAAATACGAAACCCTACTTTAATGATGGAGAATTCTATTCTAATGTTAGAGACAAATATAGGAGAAATTTGTAACTATTCATTTAGAGTAAAATGTTTTAAAATGAGTGAATATGTTTCATCTTGCTACGATGAATTAAATTTAACATACAGAAATTCTACTAATGCATTAATAATGTGGTTAGTATCTCAAATGGTTAAGAGTAACTATACTCAGAAACAAATAGGAAATGCTTCTGACACTACTCCTCAATCATTAAGAATAAATTTGAAAAACTTCTATGTAGTATTTAATATTACTAAAGAACAATTATTATCAATAACTGTTGATGATTTTATTTCAGGAATAAGAGGTAGATAAAATGAAACATAAAAGAATAAGAGAAATATTAATTGAGTTTGGAGAAAGTAACAATACCTTTGGTACAAAGGACGCTTCAAACTTCCTACAAAATCAGAGAACAAGAAATGGTAAAAAAATAAGAGGTTTTGATTTATCTTCTCAAGTACTAGGTAATTTATTATCAAGTCATAAATACTTTGAGAAAATAGAAAGAAAGAGAGCAGAAACAATATGGAAATATAGAGGTAATAAAAATGAATAAAATAATAATGAAAACAACTAAAGGAATGACGACAATAAATCTAAGATATGTTAGTGCATATACTGTGAATCAAGTAAAAAATACATATTTAGCATCAACTAGATATCTAATAGATTTACATATGAGCAGTGGAACTATATTTAGTTCCGAAGTATCAGCCGCAGATTATATAGTGTTTGAAAAGAAATGGAGTGAGAAACAATGAGAAAAATAATGTTAATTGGAGCAGGAGGAATAGGTAGTTATCTAGCATCCTTTTTAGATAGAATAGGAATATATGAAATTACTATATTTGATAACGATACCTTAGAACCAAAAAATCTAACGTATCAGAATTACGACAAAGAAGACGTTGGGCTATTGAAAGTAAGTAATTTGAGTAAAGTTTTACCTTCCGTTAAACCTCAACCATATTTAGTACTAGTTGAGAAACAGATGGAACAATATGACCTAGTTGTTTGTTGTGCAGATAATCTAGCAGTTAGACGTATTTTATATAGGCAAGGATTCAATGATGATGCTAAACTTAAGTGGTTAGACCTACGTTCTCAAGGAAGAAATGCGGCATTAATATCTTACAAGTTAGACCCATCACTGATGGACACAATGTTAAGTGGGCCGGAGGGAAGTTTTAGTTGCCAAGGTACTGAATGGGATGGTAGTGCAGAAGATATTAATTGTATGCATATTGCTATTGCAGGTGCGGCTACTCAATGGATTCAGAGATGGTGGCAAAATCATGATGATGTTGCAGATAAGTTGGTGATGAACATATGAATGATATTAAAGAAAAATTACACAAATGTAATAAATTTGGTGATAAAAGAGATGGGTGGAATAATTGTTCTATCTGTGGAGAAACTGATTGGAAGGGATTGTATAAATATAAATTTGAAACAGTTGAAGTAATTAATTTGGTTACACAGAGTGTAGAATTGTGTGATAGATTAATAAAGGAAGAACTCACGTATAGACATAGTAACAAAGGTGTTAAACTTCTTGTATCTGATAATGTAGAATCTTTAGAAGAATCTACAGAAGAATTTAATCTAAAAAATAACACTGTATCTTTTGTTGAAGAAAATATAGATACGTTAACATATCATATAGAATCTTTATCTAAGAAAAATAAAATGTTATTATTTATTCAATCCCATGATTTTATATTTAATACTAATTGGGTAGATACTATGAGAAGTATGAGAAGATGGGGGTTTGAAGTATGAATGAAGATGAAGATATAGAATTAACAAATGAAGATATAGGTGAGATAATAGATATTATTTCTAGAGATGGTATGTATAAAAGAGCAGAAATAGTTGCAGTAACTTGTCCTGCCTGTGGCGAAGAATTTATCGGTACAAAAAGACATGCAGGTGGTTTCATAGCAGGACATAGAGCATATCATGAGTTTGAAAATAAAACTGATTTAATTATGATGTCAATGGGAGGAGAATAAAATGAAAAAAGAATTATCAGAAAAAGAAAAAGCATTATTAGAAGCAAAGGAACGAACGGTAGATGAAAAAATGATGGCTAAGGCTAGAAATAGTCCCATTGATGAAGTTATAGTGTTAGATACTAAATGGAAAAGTGACATACAAGAAATATTTACTTTATTTCGTAATGTAGAAAACTTAGAAGATTCTTTTATTAATCCTAGTAGAGATGCTGAAGACTTCTTGAGTATCATTTGGCATAAGAGTCAAACTTCTTTTGACTTACCAAGAGAGATTCAAGTTATAGTAGATAGTAATGATAAATTATTTATGAATGTTGGAACACCTAGTTTTGTCTCATTTAGTAATCAAGAATCTTCGTTAAAGGGTATGAAACTTCCAATTAAGTGTTGGATTCATACTCATCCTTTTGGAGAAGCCTTTTTTAGCCATACAGATTGGACTACACTAGATACATGGAAGCCTATGATGGAAAGTGCAATTGTATTGGGTAATAACCAATACTGGGCCTTTGATTTAAAGACATCTGTAGTTAAAATAGTACAATTTGGAGTGTTACAATCTCCACTTAATAAGGAGGAAGAGTAAATGTTAAAAGAAAATAGTAGACAAACAAAACTAAAAGAATTTTTACCTAAAATAAATAGACAAAGTACACTAAAGGAATTTGGGTTTGTATTATTATTAATATCTGCTTCTCTAGCAGGATGTACAGAGATGATACCCGACCCACCTTCAGAGTATGATAGTGTTAGTGGGTCT
>TARA_R110002050_G_scaffold122577_1_pt1 | contig 12008 bp, 10 predicted proteins | sample TARA_R110002050 | Tara Oceans TARA_R110002050 (sample SAMEA4396988) | marine metagenome | biome: Polar Biome; feature: [DCM] deep chlorophyll maximum layer (ENVO:01000326); material: water (ENVO:00002006), including particulate matter (ENVO:01000060) such as... | depth 25 m
GCATCCACTTACATTAGCAGTAAGCAAGCAGCTGATGCCAGTGTATGACAAACCTATGATTTACTATCCTTTATCTACCTTGATTTCTGCAGGAATAAGAGAAATATTAATTATTTCTACACCACAAGATTTACCATTATTTAAAAAATTATTAGGCAATGGAAATCATATTGGATGTAGTTTTGAATATGAAGTTCAAGAAAATCCAAATGGTTTAGCAGAAGCTTTTTTAATTGGAGAAAAGTTTATCGGAAAAGATAAAGTAGCCTTAATTTTAGGAGATAATATCTTTTATGGTTCAGGTTTGTCTAATTTATTAAAAGCCAATAATAATCCAAATGGAGGTATTGTATATGCGTATCATGTAAATGACCCAGAAAGATATGGTGTAGTAGAATTTGATGATAAAAACAATGTTTTATCGATTGAAGAAAAACCTTTAGAACCTAAATCTAATTATGCAGTTCCAGGTATTTATTTTTATAATAATGAAGTGGTGGAAATTGCTAAAAATATTAAACCAAGTAAAAGAGGAGAGTTAGAAATTACGGAAGTTAATAATGTGTATTTAAAAAAGGGAAAGCTATCTGTAGAAATTTTAGATAGAGGAACAGCTTGGTTAGATACAGGGACCTTTGATTCTTTAATGCAAGCTGGTCAGTTTGTGCAAGTAATTGAAGAAAGACAGGGTTTAAAAGTTGGTTCTATTGAAGAAGCTGCATTTCGAGCAGGTTTTATATCAAAAAAACAACTTATAAAATTGTCCGAGTCTTTATTAAAAAGTGGATATTCCAAAAATTTATTAAAAATATAAATGAAAATTATAGAGACATTTTTAAAAGGTTGTTTTATAATAGAACCAACTTTTTTCAAAGATAACAGAGGTTGCTTTTTACTAGAATACAATAAAAAGGAGTTTCAAGAAAAAATAGGTTTTGAGGGTGATTTTGTTCTAGGAAATCAATCTACTTCGCAATATGGTGTTGTTAGAGGTTTACATTTACAAAGAGGAGACTTTGAGCAAGCAAAACTAGTTAGAGTTGTTAAAGGGAAAATTTTAGATGTTGCAGTTGACGCAAGAAAAGATTCAAAAACATTTGGAAAAGTATTTACTATAGAATTATCTGCAGAGAATAATAAACAATTATTTGTTCCTAGAGGGTTTTTACATGGATTTTCAGTTTTAGAGAATGATACAATAGTTTCTTATAAATGTGATAATTATTATGAGCCAGAAGCAGAAGATGGTGTTTTATTTAATGATGTGGACTTAAATATAGATTGGAGATTGAGTGATGATGATATTATTATTTCAGAGAAAGATAAGGTTTTGTTAAGTTTTTCAGATTTTAAGAATATTTAATTAGAAGTATTCAGGGACAAACGTGTTCTCTTTTAGAGAAAATTTTATGATAAACGTATTTAAAAAAATCAACAATTTAGAAGAAAATACGAAAGAAGTTTTCTTAAAATCCTTTTCGATAATTATAATTCAAATTATTGGTATTGCTGCTAGATTAATAACAAGTATTATTTTAGGTAGAATTTTGGGAGCTGCTGGTTTGGGAGAAATTAATTTGATAAACCAGGTTGTTACCATAGTAATGGTAATTTCTATGTTTGGAATGGACCATGTTTTAGTGAAGAAAATAGCAATTGGATATTCTAAAAATAATCAGAAGGAAATAGGAAACACTGTTTACACATCTTTAGTTATTAATGTGTTAATAGCATCGCTATTAACAGTAATTGGAGTTGTTTTTTCAAGATTTATTTCTATTACTTTTAATTCACTTAAATTACAAGTGCCCCTTATTATTGCTTTAATAGTGATTATACCACAAACTATTGGAGGTGTTTTTGCTTCTAGTATAAATGGTTACAATAAAATTTGGCAGAGTAGATTACTCAAAGATTTTTTAACTTCTATAGTTGTTCTTTTAGGAATAAGTTTTTTTTGGTTTTTAGAAATACCAATAACTTTGTTAAATGTTATCTTATTATATGCTTTTGGACGTGTTTTTACTTTTATAATTGCTTCGATTTATTGGAAATATTTATTTAAACCAATCTTTATTAAACAATTCATAGACAAGTCGATGTTAAAGATGGCAAAACCTTTGCTTTTTGTGTCAGCAACATCTTTGTTATTATCTTCAGTAGATATATTAATGTTAGGTTGGTTAAGTGATTCATCAAAAGTTGGGTTATATACAGTATCTACTAGGTTAGTTCTTTTTATTGCTTTTTTTTTACAAATAACAAATTCTGTTCTTTCTCCTAAAATTGCCACTTTTTACTTTAAAAAGCAGTACAATGAGATAAGTTTAATGGTAAAACAAGTAACATTTGGGTTGATTATTATTGGATTTATATCATTATTAATCTTTTTATTTTTTGGTAAACCTATTTTAGGTTTTTGGGGAGAAGATTTTAAGGAAGCTTATATTTGTTTAGTAATTTTGTGCTTTGGACAATTTATAAATATTTCTACAGGTTGCTCTGGGATTTTATTAATAATGAGCGGTCATGAAAAAGTTTTTGGCTATATTTCTGGGGTATTTTTATTTTTAAATCTAATCTTAAATTATTTTCTAATTCTTAGATATGATATAATCGGAGCAGCTATTGCTACTACTATTACAATAGCAGGAGAAAACATTGTTAGAGTAATTATTGCAAAACAAAAAACAGGAATTTTGACAATTCCTACAGGTCTTAAAAAATTAAAAAAATAAATTCTTATATGATAAAGGTAACTGCTGTTATTGTAACTTATGCAGATAGATTTAATTTATTAAAGCAGGTTGTTAATGCTTGTTTCGCTTCTAATGTTTCCCAAATAATAATTGTAGATAATAATTCTGATAAAAATAGTAGGGAAAAACTTAGAGACTTTTACGAAAAGCACAAAGAACAAGTTACAGTAGTTTGGAATAAGTCAAATTTGGGGTCTGCTAAAGCTTATAAGCAAGGTCTGCAAAAGGCATATGAAATAAAAGACCATGATTTTATATGGATGTTAGATGATGATAATAAGCCTAGAGAAAATGCTCTGAAAATTTTAAAAGATTTTTGGAAAATTAGACCTGAACAAGTAGAAACCTTACTTTCTTTTAGACCAGACAGAAACCAATATAAACAAGCAGTTTACGAGAATGATCCTAATTTAGTATTAGGTAGTGATAACAGTTTTTTGGGTTTTCATTTGATAGATAAAATTTCTAAATTCTTTGGAAAAAGTAAAAAAGTTAATAAAGAAAAATGTTTTGGAGAAATAGCTTATGCTCCATATGGAGGAATGTTTTTTAATAAATCAATCTTAGATGAAATAGGATATCCTAATGAAGATTATTTTTTGTATTCAGATGACCATGATTGGAGTTACAGAATAACAAAAGCAAATAAAAAAATATATTTACTTTTGGATAGTATTGTAGATGATATAGATACTTCTTGGGCAATTAAAGATAAAAAGAGCAGTACGTTTAAAAAGATGAGTAAAGCTCCCTCATTTAGGCTTTATTATACGGTTAGAAATAGAATGTTATTTGAGAAAAAATATTTAATAAAAAATGTATTAATTTATAAGTTTCACCAGTTTCTTTTTACAACAATTTTTTTTTCTTATTCCTATAGAAGTAAAAATTTTAAAATTTTTTCTAAGGCAACTAAAGATGCAAAGGAAAATAACCTCGTAAATTTCGAATGAGAATAGCTATAATTAACACACTTTATGCGCCTAATCAAATTGGTGGAGCAGAGAAATCTGTACAAGTATTAGCCGAAAACTTTGTTTTAACAGGGAATAAAGTTATTGTAATTTGTTTAGGAAAAGAATCAGCTTCTTATTTATTAAATGGTGTAATAGTTGAAGTTTTGAAGATTGAAAATGATTATTGGCCATTTGAATTAGCACAAAAAAAAGCATATCAAAAATTCTTTTGGCATTTAAAAGACGCAAGTAATACGAAATACGAAAATAGAATTAGTGAACTTTTAACTGGTTTTAAACCAAGTGTTTTATTTACTAATAATTTAGCAGGGTTTTCTACAAAAGTTTGGCGAATAGCTTATAAATTAAACATTAAAATAGTTCATACTTTAAGAGATTATTATTTACAATGTCCATCAATAATACAATTTAAAAATAATTTAAATTGTGTTAAAACTTGTTTAAATTGTAAGCTTTTATCTATTCCTAAAAAAAATGATACTAATAAAATTGATTATGTTATAGGCATTAGTAAATTCATTTTAAAGGATCATATTAATAATGGATATTTTAAAAACATTCCGAATAAAGTAATTTATAATGGTTTTGATACGATTACTTCTAAAATAAGTGAAGCTAAAAACACTATTGTTTTTGGGTTTATAGGGCAAATTAATAAATCTAAAGGTATTGAGTTGTTATTTGAAAGTTTTTCTAAAATAAAGAATCAACCATGGAAACTTATAATTGCAGGAACTATTGAGGAAAAGTACTTAAACTATTTAAAAACAATAAATAATTCCAATCAAATAGAATTTTTAGGATATACTAAAAATGATTTATTTTTTAATAAAATTGATGTTTTAGTTGCACCATCAATTTGGAATGAGCCTTTTGGTAGAGTAGTAATAGAATCAATTTTAAATAATACACCTATTATTGGAAGTCACAGAGGAGGTATAACAGAACTCTTAAGTAATAATCCTAACTTTATTTTTGAACCAACAGTTAAACAATTATCTAAGTTGCTTAAAAAAATAATCAATACCCCAGAATTTTTAGATACTTTTATTTTTGATGAAGGGTTTAATCAAAAATTTCAAATTAGAGAAATAGCTGAAAAATATTTAAATATTTTTAAAGAAATATGTAAAGACTAATTTATGAAGGTAAAATTAAATAAACTCTTTTGTTGGTCTATTATTTTAACAATAATTTCTACACAAGGACTTTTAATCTTTATAGTTTTTAAAATTCTTGGAAACTGGGAGTTTAAAAAATTCATACATCCGCTTTCTTTTTTTATAATTTTTATTCTTTTTATTTTTAAATCAATAAAAAAAATTACTATCACTCTTTTAGATGTGCTTTTTACACTTTACTTTTTGGGTTTGTTTTTAGTGTTATTACTTAATAATGATGGTTTTCAGTCTTTATATATCACCTTTAGAGAAATTTATCTTTTATTTATTTTAGTTTTTATTTTTCAGAAATTAGAATTGAACGAAAAAGAATGGTTAAAAATATTAAACCTTCTTTTCTATTTATTAATATTAAACACATTATTTATTGCGCTTACTTATATTTTAGGCCCAGAAAATTATATGAAATTATTAACAGGAAGATATCAATGGGGAGTAGATGAAGAATATGGGTTTAAAATTACAAATTTCTCTAAATTTTGGAGAACACCCGCACTTATTGGAAACCCAGCATCTTTAGGGTATTTTAGCGCGTTAACGTACCTTTTGATGGATCAAAATGAAAAATTTAAGAAGAAAAAATATTTTGCTTTAATACCTTTGTTTTTATCATTTGTAAGAAGTGCATATTTAATTTTTATTGTATACGAGTTTTTTAAGTTTTTCACTAAAAAGAAAAACCTAAAAAAAGTATTTACAATTTTAAAAGTAGGAATTCCGATTTTATTAATAACTGCTCTTTTACTTGCTAAAAACAAAGTTTTATCTACAGCTTCCTTATATGCAAGATTACATTTATGGAGCACTGAAATTAATGTAAATTATAACATATTTTTTGGTGGTGCAATAGGAAATGTAGGAGGAGGAGCAAGAAATGTAGGAGGGTTTATAGAAACTGTAGATAGTTATTGGTTTTATCTTTTGCTTTCTTCTGGATTTACTGGAATTATAATGGTTATTCTTTTTATGTATGAGAAGAGTAAGAAAAATAATAAATTTTTATTTATTTTAATCGCTTTCTTTATCGCTGGTTTTTTTGTTAATTTAACGCAAAGTATCGTGTTTTTAGCAATTTTTCCATTGTTGTTTGTAAAAATAAAAAAGGAGGAAGTAATCCATAATTTAGAAAAATGAAGGTAAGTTTTTTACAAAGAATTTTTATAGGATTTACCTTTATTTTAGCACTTTTTCCGTTCCTTCCATTTGGAGTACGTAGTGTAGTAACTATTTTATGGTGTATTTTAGGAATAGTATTTTATTTTAAAGAAAATAAGATTCATACTAAATTAAACAAGGATATATTGGTGTTTGTAATACCTTACTTTGTGTTAATATTTTCTTTATTTTATTCTAAAAACATTGATACAGGTGTAAGTGTTTTAACAAAAACGTTATCATTTATTATAATTCCAATACCTTTTTATCTAAATAAAAATATATTTAATAATAGAATTTTATCAAAAATTTTATATATTTTTTCTGCAGCAGTTGTACTATTTGTAATATGTCAGATGCTTATTGTTTTTTTAAATAAAGAAGTTTTATTACAAGGATTAACAGTGTCAGAAATAAAAATTAATGGATATACTTCAATAAAACAAATTTCTGAAGAAGCTGTACCTAGAATTAAACTTAGAAGATTTAGAAATTTTATAAGTTCAATTTTTAATACACATCCAACTTATCAAGGTTTATGGATTTCTTTTACCATTTTCATCTTTATTTCTGCTATTTTTAAAAGAAAAAAAAAGATAGAAAAAATATTTTTGTCTTGTTTAACTCTTCTTTTGTTCGCTTGGTTGTATCTTATTTCTACAAGAATGCCTTTGATAGCTCTTTTTGTTTCAGGAATAATTACTGTGGTACTTTTTGGTGGTTTAACTAAAAAGAAATTAATATATTTTGGTTTATCTGTTTTAATATTAAGTTCTGTATCATTATCATTTAAAACCCCATTTTCTTTAAGGGTAAAAGAGTATTTAAATACTGGAATACAGATTTTAGATAAAAGCTCTAAAATTAATGATTATAACTCTTCAAATGTTAGAAATGGAATATATTATTGTTCAATAAATGTAATTCGTAATAATTTTTTAATAGGTGTTGGTGTTGGTGACATGCAAGATGAATTGAATGCATGTTATTCTAAAGAACTTTTGTCTGATATTTATACTTGGAGAGATTATAATACACACAATCAGTATCTTTTTTTCTTTGTTGCTACAGGTTTTGTTGGTTTTGTACTTTTTTTGTTATTTATATTTTATATGATTAGAAAATCATATCGTGATAAAAATTTTATATACTTTTATTTTTTAATCTCTGTTAGTTTTATGTTTTTAACAGAAAACTTTTTAGTAAGATCTGATGGTATTCTGTTTTTTACTTTTTTTAATTCACTGTTTTTTTATAGCACTTTAAAAGAAAGAAATTATTTATGATTATAATTAATTCAAGATTCTTAACTAAAAAAACTACAGGAGTTCAAAGGTTTGCAATAGAAATATGTAAAGAACTAAAAAAAAGCAATTTAGAAATTGAGTTTGTTGCCCCAAAAAACATTTTAAATACTGCGGATGCTGATAAACTAGAGGTTAAAAAAATTGGATTTTTAACAGGACATTTATGGGAACAAATAACATTGCAAGCTTATGTAAAAAGAAAAAAAGCAATATTAATTTCTTTATGTAATACCGCTCCTCTTTTTTTAGAAAATCAAATTGTAACAATTCATGATTTAAGTTTTAGGCTGCATCCAGAGTGGAACTCAAAAATATTTTCATTAGTATATAATAGAATGATACCTGTAATTGCTAAAAAATCTAATCATATTTTAACGGTAAGTAATACATCTAAAGAAGAACTGGTAAATGAGTTAAATATTTCTAAAGATAAAATTAGTGTTGTATATAATGCTGTTAGCTCTATCTTTATAGAAAAAGAATTGCTTGATAAAAAGGAGGGCATTAAACAAGAAAATTATATTTTAACAGTTTCATCATTTCATCCAAGAAAAAATTTAAAAAGATTAATAGAAGCATTCCTTAAAATACCGGATAAAAATTTAAAATTATATATTGTTGGTAATTTTGAGAAAAACTTTGCCTTTGATGAATTAAGTTTAAAAGAATTAGATTCTAGAATAAAAATATTGACTAATATAAATGATATAGAGTTAAAAAGGATTTATAAAAACGCAAAACTTTTTGTTTATCCAAGTTTATATGAAGGTTTTGGTATACCAATAATTGAAGCAATGAGTTGTGGTGTGCCTGTTTGTGTTTCTAATATTGATGTTTTTAAAGAAGTTTGTGGCAGTAATGCAACTTATTTTGATCCTAAAAATATAGAAGATATTAGAGATAAAATTATTTCATCAATAGAAAAACCAAAACTAATATTTAATCAATTAGATAAATATAGTTGGCAACATTCATCAAGTGTAATTGAGTCTGTAATTTTTAAATTAAAAGAAAGTAGGTAAAAAAAGCAAAGGCTTCTACAATTTTATGTATAGACGCTAATAATTATGAAAAAAAATATTGACTGGGTAAATAATGCCAAAGGGATAGGAATCATTCTTGTAGTTTTTGGACATGTGTGGAGAGGAATACAGGCAAAAGGGTTATTAAATAATACAACTTTTTTGTTTATTGATGATATTATTTACAGTTTTCATATGCCATTGTTTTTTTTGATTTCAGGTTTCTTTATAGAGAAAAGCCTTTCTAAATATAGTAGAAAAGAACTTCTTAAAAACAAATTAAAAACGTTAATGTATCCATATTTTGTTTGGTCTATAATTCAAATTTTAGTCAATATTATTCTTAGTAAATACACAAATAACACCACCGATTTATGGGCTGTTTTAAAAATAATCTATTTGCCAATTGCTCCTTTTTGGTATTTATATGCACTTTTTTTAATGTATGGATTAGCTGTAGTAATGAAAAATTTTAATATAAAGTTTAATATTTTTCTGGCTATGATTTTATATTTAATGCCTAATACAGGTGTTCCTTTAATAGAGAATTTGTTTAATTTTTATATTTATTTTATCTTAGGAAAATTTATTTTTATAAAAATTAATGATCTAAATAAACAAACGTTAAAAATACTTATTAGTTTGTTGTTATTTTCTGTTAGCTTTTATACTTATAAAAATATTTTTGTTATAAATGAAATTAGATCTTATTTTATACCAGCATTATTTGGGTCTATTGCAGTTTTTAGTCTAAGTAAAATAATTAAAAATAAATTACTTAAACGTTTAGGAAAAGAATCTTTAGTTATATTTCTGTTGCATATATTTTTTGCAGCTGGAACCAGAATTTTTCTTTTTAATGTTTTAAAAATTTACAATGTAGAAATACACCTCCTTTTAGGATTAGCAATAGGTCTGTTAGGTCCTATTTTGTTTAACTATTTTTATTTGAAGTTTAATTTAAAAGGATTATTTGTTTATCCTTTTAAATTTTAAAAATAAGTAAAGCGGTTTTAATCTTTAGAAATAAAAAATAGAGGTGTTTTTTTACTTTTATGCCTATTTGTAGGACAAATTTCTATAAATTTGAAAAAATAAGCTTAAAAGAGTCTATGAAAAAAGCACTAGTTCATGATTGGTTTTATACAAATGGAGGAGCAGAGAAAGTAGTTCATTCAATTGGAAATATTTGGAATGATTTAGAGTATTATTCTTTAATAGATTTCTTGAAAAAGGATGATAGAGATTTTATTTTAAGAGGAAAAGCATCTAATACTAGTTATATTCAAAATTTTCCAACAGCAAAAAAAAATCATAGAAAATTTTTACAATTTTTTCCAAAAGCGATAGAATCTTTCAATTTAAATGATTATGATTTGATAATATCATCATCATCATCAATAGCAAAAGGTGTTTTAACAAACCAAAACCAATTACATATTTGTTATTGTCATTCACCAATGAGATATGCTTGGAATTTATATCATGAATATTTAGAAGATAAAAATTTAACAAAAGGAATTAAAGGCTGGTATGCTAAAACAATTTTATTTAAACTAAGAACATGGGATTTTATCTCTTCAAATAGAGTAGATTATTTTGTTGCTAATTCTGAATATATTGCTAAAAGAATAAAAAAAATTTATAATAGAGACGCTACTGTTATTTACCCTCCAGTAGATGTAAATTCTTTTAAATTAGAAGAAAATAAGGAAGATTTTTATGTAGCCGCTTCAAGATTAGTTTCTTATAAGAAAATATCTATGATAGTAGAGGCTTTTAACAAAATGCCAGACAAAAAATTAAAAGTTATTGGAGATGGGCCAGAAATGGGTAAAATATTAAAAATCGCTAATAAAAATATAGAAATTTTAGGAAGAAAAAGTCAAAAAGATATGATTAAAACACTTCAAAAAGCAAAGGCTTTAGTCTTTGCAGCAGATGAAGATTTTGGAATCTTACCTGTAGAAGCTCAAAGTTGTGGAACACCAGTTATAGCTTTTAATAAAGGGGGACTAAAAGAAACTGTAATAGAAAACGTAACAGGAGTTTTTTTTGAAAAACAAGAGGTTTCTCATTTGGTAGAAGCAGTAAATAGGTTTGAATCAATGAAGTTTGATGCAAAAATAATAAGAAAAAATTCTGAACGTTTTAGTAAAGAGAGATTCGAAAAGGAATTTAAAGAATTTGTAGAAAAAAAAATAAAAGAATTTTAGCTTGAGAAAGAGATACTCCATTTATTTAAAACCTCTGTCAATTTTTTTTGATTTACTAATTATTAATTTGGTTGTATTTTTTATTTACGACTTTCAGTTTTTAAACACCTTATTTTTAATATATATATCATTATTTTGGCTATTATCATCTTCAATATTTGGCTATTATAGAACAAATCGAAATACAAAACTCTATGAGTTATTTAAAATATTATTTTCTCAAACGATAATTTTTATTCTTGGTTATTTTACTTTTTTTGGGTTTTTTAGAGAAGGAGAAATTGTAAATAATCAAACAAAAATTTTAATAACCATTATTACTTTTTTATGGGTTTTTAAATTGTTTTTATTTTATGGAATACGGTTTTATAGATCTAAAGGTAACAACTATAGAAAAGTTGTAGTTTTAGGTTGCGACTCATCAACAACAAAAATAAAAGAGGTTTTAAAAGAAGATAAAGAATTAGGGTATCAATACCTTGGTTTTTTTTCAGATAAAGTAAAAAATAATAAAGAATATTTAGGTGTTATAAAAGTTAGTTTCGCTTTTATATTAAAAAATGAAGTAGATGAAATTTTTTGTTCTTTAAATGAATTAAGTGAATTAGAATTAAAAAAAATAAAAAAATTTGCAAATAAAAATAATAGAACATTAAAATTAATTCCTAATTCTAAAGAAATTTATAATAAAGATGTTAGCACAGAGTTTTATGGAAATTCTTTAGCTATCTTAAACGTAAAAAAACTACCTCTTGAAGTTATTGAAAATATAATTTTAAAAAGAACTTTTGATTTACTTTTTTCTTTAGCAGTTTGTTTACTTATTTTCTCTTGGTTGTTTCCTATAATAATTTTATTTATTAGGTTAGAATCCAAAGGTTCTACAATTTTTAAACAGAAAAGAGAAGGTATTAATGGAGAAGAATTTATGTGTTATAAATTTAGATCTATGTATTTAGCTGATAAAGAATGTCATGGTCACACAAAAAAAAATGATAATAGAATAACTAAAGTTGGTGCTTTTTTAAGAAAAACCAGTATTGATGAGTTTCCTCAATTTATAAATGTATTATTTGGACAAATGAGTGTTGTTGGACCAAGACCTCATATGAATGCACATTCTTTAAAGTTTGATAAAGAAGTTACAAATTATATGAAAAGAAAATTAGTAAAACCTGGTATAACAGGTTTGGCACAAATATCTGGCTATAGAGGTGAAATCAAAAAAAAATCTGACATTGAAAATAGAGTGCGTCTAGATGTTTTTTATATTGAAAATTGGTCTTTTTTATTAGATTTTAAAATAGTTTTTCAAACTGCTCTGAATATTTTTAAAGGAGATGAAAAAGCATATTAATTAAAATGAAAGATAAGTTAAACATAACAGCATC
>TARA_R110002050_G_scaffold124544_2_pt1 | contig 11993 bp, 10 predicted proteins | sample TARA_R110002050 | Tara Oceans TARA_R110002050 (sample SAMEA4396988) | marine metagenome | biome: Polar Biome; feature: [DCM] deep chlorophyll maximum layer (ENVO:01000326); material: water (ENVO:00002006), including particulate matter (ENVO:01000060) such as... | depth 25 m
ACAAGGGGCAGAAACTACCGCAGTAAACTGGCTTAAAGCCAAGGTTTGTGTTCCAATATTATCGCCTGATTGACCACCATCGTCGTTAGAGAAATTAACCGCGGTATAAATCATGGCATTAGCCGGAGGGTTTGCACCTGGATTCCAGTCGAAAGTCCAAGTATTCACACCCATGTTTGAAGCATTTCCAGCACCAGTATGGGTTATATAACTACCATTAATTTGCGCATTATTACTTGCTGAACTTAAAGTTCCAACATGACCAGTAGCATCTTCAACTGAAGCTTGGAAACCTATAGTTCCATTCATCATCGAACCATCATTGGCCGTAACCGTAACCGTGTAATTGGTATTCGCTTGATATCCGCTTGCGGGGATATTAGTACTAACTGTTATGGTTTGATTGGTAATAGTTCCGGAAGTATGGCAACCTGCTGTGGCGCAAGTTGAAGAACTTTGGGGAGAACCATTTCTACCGGCAGGGGCACCACCAGAATTGGTAAAGCCTTGATAACTAATCAAGCTTGCTCCAATCGTAGCAAATAAGACGGATAATTTTTTAATTTTCATTGTTGGGATTTAAGCTGCAAATGTAAGATTTTGTGCAGAGTTAAAAATACGGGGAGTTTAAGCCTTCATTAAACTTAGACTCCCCCATTTATGTGGATTAATAGAAACTATAAGTATAACCAATTGAAACCGCTACACCGGGAGCTAGACTGGTAAATATCTGTTCCGTCGCCTTATAAGCTTGGAAAAAGCTTTCGCGACGATCGTTTAATAAATTGGAAACCTTAATATTCAAGGCCGACTTCTCATCCTTTCCGAACCGTTTGTTAACGGTTAGGTTTAAACTATGGAAAGGTTCAGTATAAATATCTGGTGCCAGGTTTCCTCCAACAATTTCTAAGGTGCGACCTTTTACATTATAAAAGACACCAGCGCTAAGACCCGTCTCTGCTTTATCGTAACTAAAACCAGCATTGATGATATAAGGAGCTTGACCCGCCATAGCGCGCGTATCGTCAATACTTTGTCCCTCTTTTTCTGTACCCTTCCGAGCAGCGAACTCCACATCCGTCATGTCAATCTGAGAATAGGTGTAGGTGAAGTTTCCTGAGAAGCTAATGTTTTTTAATGCTTCGCTAAGAATCACTAAACCCTTTCTAAATTCAAATTCTCCCCCTATCAAAGTTCCGTTACCAACATTACGAGGCTGGAAATCGCGTAAAGCGGTAGGGATTCGAACTAATTCAATGGGCGCATCAAAGCTTTTATAAAAAGCACTAAAAGAGATAATGTCAGCTCCATCAAAAAATCGCTCCCATCGAATGTCGAAGTTATTGATAAGCGTGGATCTTAAATTTCCATCCCAGTCATTTTGATAGACTAAAAGACCACCATTAAAGGTTCGGTTAGAAATTGGGTCAAGAATCTGGGCGAAGGACAATTCCTTAAAAGAAGGACGTGCAATGGAACGGAAATAAGAAACCCTTAGATTTTGGTCGTCCGTAAGCGCATAAATTAAGTTGGCCGAAGGAAATAAATCCAGCGCATCTAATACTAGTGCATTATCTAAAATATTTGCATTAGGGTCATTAGGATTTTGAGCCCCTACCTGATCACGACCAGTATGACGCTGTTGGAAAAGCTCAGCTCTTAAACCAACAACAGTTTTTAAACGCTCGGTTGGTTTGAACTCTTCTGAAATATAAAATCCGAAATTATTAATGTTCGACTGATACTCATTCGGGTTACCTTTCCCAGCTAACTGTTCAGGATTGTAATATAATTGTCCGTTGGGAAATAAGTTTTCGTCAGCCAAAACCTCATTGGCATCACCACTAAAAACGAGTTGATCACCAGCAAGCTGCTGAAGGTTATATCGGTAAATTACGTAATCGCGATACTTGAAAACATGACTGGCGCCAAACTTTAATTTGGAATCGCGACCGAATAATTGATGCTCATGACTGATGTCTATCTTACTTACTTGGTTCACCTCATTTAGATAACGCCAAATTCTACTAGGATAGCCACCTTCACCGGGATCGAAAGTTGAATCACCGCGGTCAATGGAAAAAGCCGTTTTGCGAATATCAGGATCTTGAATGGAAGAAATAGTAGTTCCTATGGTCCAGTTTACTTCCCAATCACCACCATCTAAATAGTGCTCACCCGCTAATAAAACATTTGTCAGGGCACGTTGATTAAATTCTAAGTTATTGGAAAAAGCTTCGTAATCCGAAACCTGGGCGGCACCATCTAAGGATGCAATATTTAACTGCGCCGATTTAGAAACGGAATTTTGCAGGTGCATTAAAGTAAGCTTGTATTTAGAGCTAAAAGTCTTGTAGCTAATACCGCCCAAACCACCTAAAAGAATGGTATTCTCTGCAACAACACCTGTTTGAGAACTTGCTTCAATCATTTCATACTCATCCGAAAAACGCGAACGTTGGTATTCTCCGAAAACAATATCATCATAAAGCACGCGTGAATTATCGTAGGTAGCGGAGAAAATATAGCCCAACTTGTTGCCGTTGTCCAGCTTGTATTGGTTCCCCATGGATACGCCTAAATTGTAATCCATCAAACTAGTGCTTGGATCAGCCCCTAAGGTCTTATTGAAGCTCTTGTTAAAACTCTCAACCTCTGTATTAGGATCAAATAAAGCAACGGACCCACTGCCATCTGCTCTGGGAATGCTGCGAGTACCATCATCAAAACCTAAAAAGTCAGTCGAACCACCTTCATAAGTAAGGTAATTGCTATTAAAGTGCATACTAGGGTTATAAGTTACACCTACGGAAACATCAAAAATCTTCTTACTGGGAAATTCTTTGGTTTCGATATTAACTACTCCACCAGTAAAATCGGCGGGTAATTCGGCTAGACCACTTTTAAGTACGGTAAGGTTGCTAATTAAGTTTGTTGGAAAGATGTCAATTTGAATGGAGTTTTTATCTGGATCTAGTCCTGGTATATCTACGCCATTAAGCATTGTTTTTGTGTAGCGGTCTCCTAATCCACGCACATAAACATACTTACCGCCTTCTACCGATACACCCGTAACCCTTTTAGCCGCATCACCCGCATCAGAATCTCCTGTTTTACGAAGCTTTGCCGCAGACACGCCGTCTACCAAGTTGGTAGACTTTCGTTTAACGGTTACCAGAGAAGCTTCCGAATTTCGTACGGCTTCTGAAGTAATAACAACCTCGGCCAACTGGCTACTAGCTGGTTCTAATTTAACCGCATCTACAACAGTAACCTCGCCGGCAATAACTGTAACGCCGGTTACTAATAGGCTAGACATACCGATAAAGCTATACTCAATGGTGTAAACACCTGCTTCAGCACTAAGCTCAAAGTTGCCGTCAAAATCAGTGGTTGCTCCATTGGTCGTTCCCTTTATTACCGCATTGGCACTAAAAAGTGGCTCGCCATTTTCCCCGTCAATTACTTGACCTCTTATGATGCCTTTTTGGGCCGAAAGAAATAAGGGTGAGCAGAAAATAATAAAGGTGAAAGCTAATTTTAGGAATTTCATAATCCTTAAAAATTGAAACGATATTAAAATGCAAAAAAAGCCTGCCCCTAAAGGGCAAGCTTGTTATTTTTCTTTTGTTGTAAAAGCTAAATTATAGACCTAAACCGCTTAGTGCACCTGAAGCACCAGCCCATGTCCAAGCGAAACTTGAAGCATCAGGACCTACCGTGTTTTGGTTAGCTCCAACTGCAGTAAGAATATTAGTAGGTACACCTTGGAATACTGAATCAGCAACCTGACCAGCAGCTAAAGTATATTCCCAACCTGAGTTGGTACCAGTACCGTCACCACCGAAAGAAGATACACCGTCTGCGTAGCTAGCTTCCATTCCAAAGAAGTATACATTGCTTACACCTGCATTAGTATTGCTATCCCAGTCAACTAAATCACCGATAGATCCACCAGCATAAACAACACCATTATTAAATTGGTGAGTTCCGCGGTTTAATGAACCTTCTGGACCATCTAATTCGAAAGCAGAACCATTAGGAGTTACGATGATGAAATCAGAACATGTTCCGATCCAATCTTGGTCCGTATCTAAACCGTCATCACCAGAGTTCCAGATTAATACATTGGTTAAGTTAACGCTTCCACCAAACCACTCGATACCATCATCTGCGTTTCCAGTAACTTCGATGTTATTGATAGTGGTAGCAGAACCTACACCACCTAAAGTAAGGCCATTAATTTCATTACCATCACCAATACTAGTACCACCGTGACGAATAGAAACATAAGAGAACGTTCCACTGTTGTCAGCGTCGTTATTACCACCGTATAAAGCATCTTCTGAGGTCGGAACACCTTCGATTTGTAACTCAGAAACGTCTTGATCATTGGCATTCTGTGCAGAAATGTTAGCCTCACCTAAGATGATAACACCACCCCAAAGACCTCTAGTAGAAGGATCCATGTTAGGAGAAGTAATCATCCCTGGCTCAATTGCATCAGCACTAGAAGTGAAGATGATTGGCTCAGCGGCAGAACCTTGCGCGTTAATCATTCCATTACGGGTAATGATTAAGGCAGAAGAGAAAGCTGCTTGACCAGGAGAAGCTTTAATAATAGTACCAGCTTCGATAGTTAAAGTAGCGTTGTTTTCTACAAACACACGACCATCTAAACGGTAGATATTATCTTTGGTCCAAGTAACATCACTAGTGATACTTCCTGATACGGGGATAACGCTAATGTCATCTGGCCCATTTACTATTGGGTCTGGGTCTTCTTCGCAAGAAGTGAATGCTAGGGCAGCTAAAGCTGATAAAGCGAATAATTTAAACTTTTTCATTAGGAGAAATAATTGTTGTTTTTTCTTGGCGCAAATAAAGGGTGGTCTTGTTAAGTCCGTGTTAAGCCAGTTTAAAGCTTAGCCTTAATTTTTTTTAGATGGAATTTTTAGGCTTTAGTTCCCAAAAGGCCTTAAATTAGTGGGCTGCCTCGCAGTAGTAACCGTCAAATAAGACATTGATTTAGATTAACGATTTGTTAAGCTGCCCAAGAAGGCTTTATTAATGGCTATTTTTGACGGCGTTAATCAATACGAAAATGAACAACAGCGACTATACCATACTCCTAGTTGACGATGAACCCGATATTTTAGAGTTCGTTAGTTACAACCTCAAGAAGGAAGAGTTTAAAGTTTTAAAAGCCAGCAATGGTGCAGAAGGACTTAAAAAAGCCATTAAAGAAAAACCACACCTTATCCTACTAGATGTTATGATGCCCGGCATGGATGGCATTGAAACTTGCGATCAAATTAGAAAAACCCCGGGCTTAGAAAACACGCTTATTGCCTTTTTAACGGCGCGTGGGGAAGACTATTCTCAAGTGGCAGGTTTCGACGCTGGCGCAGATGACTATATCACCAAACCCATTAAGCCCAAAGTTTTGATTAGTCGCATCAAAGCACTTTTACGTCGCTACGCACAAAGCGGAGGCACTGAAGTTGCCGTCGAAAACATTCAAGATTTTGGCATTCTCTTCATTGATTTAGATAAATACCAAGTGCGCCTAAAGAACCAGAAACTTGATTTACCACGTAAGGAGTTTGAGCTTTTAACCTTACTCACCTCTAAACCTGGTAAAGTATTTCACCGCGATGAAATTTTAGATAAAATATGGGGCAATGAAGTAGTAGTTGGAGGCCGAACTATTGATGTACATATTCGTAAATTGCGCGAAAAGATTGGCGAAAAGTTTATTAAAACCGTTAAAGGAGTAGGCTATAAATTTGAAAGTTAATTTCCCATGCGCCTAGACAAGCCTGTAACTCTGGCCCTTATTATTGCCCTAGCCATAGGAGGTATTACGTTTGGGATTACCACCCTTTTGCATTTAATCTACAATATTGAAGGAGTACCCATCTATATCTCGGGAACCTTATCCCTTGCAATCACTATTGTTTCCTTTCTCCTCATTAGAATGGGAGTGGAAAACTTTATCTACAGCAAGGTGAAGCTTATTTATAAAAACATCCACGAGCTGAAGGTCGGTTCTGACTTTGATGAGCGAGAAATAATACGTTCTACCGATTTAGATTTAGTAACACGCGAAGTTTCCGAATGGGCCGATCAAAATCGCAATGAAATTGCCGAATTAAGAGAGCGCGAAAATTTCCGTCGTGAGTTTATTGGCAATATTTCCCACGAACTAAAAACACCTATCTTCAATATTCAGGGATATTTACTTACTCTCCTTGATGGCGCTATTGACGATGAGGAAATCAACCGACGCTACTTAAAACGCGCCAACAAGTCGGTAGATAGGATGATCAATATTATTGACGACCTGGAAACCATTAGCGCCTTAGAATCGGACCGTGTGCAGATATTTGCGGAAAAATTCGACCTCGTGGTTTTAGTTAGAGATGTCTTTGAACTTTTAGAATCTCCCAGCAAGAAGAAACACATCCGCTTAAGCGTGAAACGTGAAAACGATAAGGCGGTAATGGTAATGGCTGATCGTTCTAAAATGGAACAGGTGCTTATCAACTTAATTGGTAATGCCATCAAATATGGTAATGAAAACGGGCAAGTAGAGGTTAGCTTTTTCGATATGGATGCGCATATCCTTACCGAAGTAAGCGATAATGGCGGCGGAATTCCTTCGGAAGATCTGCCCCGAATTTTCGAACGCTTTTACCGCGTGGATAAGAGCAGATCGCGGGATGCCGGCGGCACAGGATTAGGTCTATCTATCGTCAAGCATATTTTAGAAGCGCATAAACAAAGTATAAATGTGCGCAGTAGCGAAAACCGTGGTTCTACTTTTTCCTTTACCCTTAAAAAAGGCTAAATAATTCATCCCAATTTGCCAGCTCGTGCTTTTGTTGTACACGGCTAAACCCGAAGTAGGTGCTTGCTTTGGCCAAATCTTGCGAAAGCTTTAGATTCTTTTGCTTTACCGAATAAAACCGGTTTTGCTGAAACAGATGCTTGGCTAAATACTCTTGTTCACCTTGCCCGGGTGTTGGGATTAAAAGTGCGTTTTTATCCAGCTTATAATAATCCATAATGGAGGAATAACCCGAACGGCTGATAATTAATTGCGCTCCTGAAATTAGGCTTTGCAAGCGATCTGTCTCCAAACGTGGGTAGATCATGATATTATCCTGTTTCGTTGTCGGAATACCCGTCTCATTACTTCCCCGCACTAGTAATAGTCGGCTCATTTGTGGATCCCATTGCTCCAATATTTTATTCTCTAATAAGGTCCTTTGCGGTTCTGGTCCACTTAAAACAGCCACAATATAATCGCCAGAAACTACTGATCTAGAGAAATTAAAATGGGACAAAGGGCCCACATACTTAAAGGGAATTTTTATATGATTGGGCACACTTAAATCGCCCGCCAAAAGATGATCTTCCGTATCGGGAATCCAAAGCTGGTTAAAGTTATTAATGAAATGGGCATGGGCTAGGCTAGCTAAGGTAGAAGCCCAGCCGAAAGAAAGTTTTAATTGGTGACTAATATAAACACTTGGCACTTCAGGATGGTAAAAACCGAGGCGATTATCGGAGATAATTCCATCCACCTTGTGGTCTTTAACAATGTCTCTAAGCAAAGCCCTTTCTCGTTTTACAGCAATATTTATTTTGGGTAATTGCAGGGCTAACTTCAACCACTGGCTATTTTTTTTACTGTATCTTACATTATAGGCAGGGAAATCGAAAAATTCTAATTGAGGAAATTCAGTACGCAACCACTCCAAACACTCGCCATCAGAAACTACCAAGACTTCAAAACCTCTATTTAAAAGTTCGTTAATCACCAGCTTTGAGCGTGTAGCGTGACCTAAACCCCAGTTTAACACCCCATAAACTATCCTTTTTGACATGGAAGAGAGAAATAAAAAAGTCAATAAACTACTTTTGCGACATGGCGCGTAAAAAATTAGAACGCTTTGCCGAAAATAAGGCAATGCATCATGTTATAGAACCGAAACGGGAAGAAGTTTTAAAAGGTTTAGACTTACAAGGCAAATGGGGCGAGAAGATCTTTGGCAATGACAAACCCATTGTGCTTGAGCTGGGATGTGGCAAGGGGGAATACACCTTGGCCATGGCGCAGCGTTTCCCCGAAAAAAACTTTATTGGCATCGATATTAAAGGTTCCCGTATTTGGTATGGAGCCACCGAAGCCAAAGAAAAGGGCCTCGAGAATGTTGCATTCCTTCGCACTCAAATTGAGCTAATTGATAATTGCTTTGATGCTGGTGAAGTAGCAGAAATATGGATCACTTTTCCCGATCCACAAATAAAACATACCCGCATTAAACATCGCCTTACACATCCCAACTTCTTAATGCGCTATCAGTCCATTTTAGAAATGGGTGGATTGATTCACCTTAAAACGGATAGCGAATTTTTGCATGGCTATACGCTTGGTTTGCTGCAGCTGATGGGCTTCCCTATTCATAAAGTAATGCACGACATTGATAAGCAACTGAAGAAGGGAGAAGAATCGCTTTTACAGGAAGTGAAAACCTTTTACGAGGAGAAATTCCGCAACGAAGGCAAGAAAATAACCTATATCCGCTTCAGCTTTGCCTAGCGATTTCTACCAACGAGTATATAGCGTGGTGCGCGAAATACCCAAAGGTAGAGTTTGCTCTTATGGAGCGATTGCTAAATTTTTAGGCGCAGCCCGAAGCTCACGAATGGTAGGATTTGCGCTTAAACAAAGCGGTGTTTTAGATTTCTTACCCGCCCATCGCGTATTAAATCGCAACGGCCTTTTAAGTGGCAAGCACGCTTTCGACCCCCCAGAACTTATGGCGGAATTACTACAAGAGGAAGGCATTAAAGTAGTAAACGATCAAGTACTTGATTTTAAAGAGTTATTTTGGGATCCCGCCGAAAACTTAAACTTTAGAGAATTTTAAATGAGCGCAGGTATCTTATACATTGTTCCTACTCCTATTGGTAATTTAGAAGACATGACCCTTAGAGCCATTAGGGTTTTAAAGGAAGTAGATCTCATTTTAGCCGAAGACACCCGTACCTCGGGTAAACTGTTGAAACATTTCGAAATTGATAAACCTCTCCGCTCTTTTCATATGCACAATGAACATAAAGCAGTAGAGTCTTTAGGAGAGCAATTAGAAGCGGGTCGGCAAATTGCGCTAATTAGCGATGCCGGCACTCCTGCCATTTCAGACCCAGGATATTTAATGGTAGCCAAAGCTATTTCCTTAGATATTGAAGTAATATGTTTACCCGGGGCTACGGCTTTTGTTCCCGCTTTGGTAAACAGTGGCTTGGCGGCACACAGCTTTTGCTTCGAAGGCTTTTTGCCTGTTAAAAAAGGACGTCAAACAAAACTGAAGCAATTAAGCGAGGAAGCCCGCACTATAATTTTATACGAATCGCCTCATCGCATTGCCCGCACCTGTCGCGATTTAGCTGAATACCTTGGACCAGAAAGAGAAGCCAGTCTTAGCCGCGAAATTTCTAAGAAATTTGAGCAAACAAAAAGAGGCAAACTACTGGAGCTTGCCTCTTGGTGTGATAACCATAACCCTAAAGGAGAGATGGTTTTATGTGTAGAAGGTTATACTAAAAAGCTCAAGCGCCAAGCTTAAACTGTCATAATTTCCTTTTCCTTAACCGCTAATACATCGTCCACTTTAGCTGAGTATTTATTGGTCAAGTTTTGTACGCGTTCTTCCGCATCTTTAATGATGTCTTCACTTACCCCGTCGATTGTTTTCAGCATATCGTTGGCATCTTTACGAGCGGTTCTAATACCAATTTTAGCCTCTTCCGCTTCAGCTCTGGCACGTTTTACTAAATCGCGACGACGTTCTTCGGTTAAAGGTGGAATGTTAATCATTACGGTTTCCCCGTTATTTTGGGGGTTCAAGCCCAGATTCGCATTCATAATTGCCTTTTCAATTTCGCCGATTAATCCTTTCTCCCAGGGCTGTACAGCTAGGGTACGTGCATCAGGAGTGGAGATATTTGAAACCTGTGATAGTGGCGTAAGCGAGCCGTAGTATTCCAAGCGCACTCCCTCTAGCATAGATGGGTTAGCTCTTCCTGCACGGATCTTTAAAAGTTCTTTATCCAAGTGCTGAAGCGACTTTTTCATGTGATCGCCCGTCTCTTCAAAAATTAATTCAATCTCTTCCATAATTTAAAACAATAACTAATTAGCAACTAAGGTCCCTACCTTTTTACCATCTACTAAATCCTGTAGGTTTCCAGGTTTATTCATGTCAAATACAATAATGGGTAAATCGTTTTCCTTACTTAGCGTAAAAGCCGTCATGTCCATTACGTTTAATCCTTTATCATAAACCTCCTTGAAGGAGATAGATTCATAACGCGTTGCGGTAGCGTCCTTTTCAGGATCAGCAGTATAAATACCATCTACGCGCGTACCTTTTAAAATTACATCAGCATCCACTTCAATGGCTCTTAATGTTGCCGCAGTATCGGTTGTAAAGTAAGGGTTGCCTGTTCCGCCGCCAAAAATCACCACTCTACCTTTTTCAAGGTGACGGGTAGCTCTACGACGAATAAATGGTTCGGCCACTTTATCCATTTCTATGGCACTCATTAAGCGTGTTTTCACACCTGCGACTTCCAAGGCACTTTGCAAGGCAAGACCATTAATTACAGTAGCCAACATTCCCATATGATCGGCTTGTGTGCGATCCATTCCTTCACTTGCTCCTTTTAAGCCGCGGAAAATATTTCCACCACCAATCACAACAGCTACTTCAATATTCTTTGCCACAACCTGTTTAATTTCTTCCGCATAATCTCTTAAACGATCGCCGTTAATGCCGTAATCTTGGTCGCCCATTAAAGATTCGCCGCTTAATTTCAAAAGAATACGTTTGTATTTCATGATGGATAGTGATTGGTATTTGCCGCAAAGATACAAACCTGAGCCCGATCTGAAATTAGCGTATCACATTTTCAGCAAAAAGAAAACGCAAGCCTTTAACTGACAATTGTGATTTGCTACTTACAACGAATCGACCTAAGATTTACATTGATCAGACAATTAGTAAAACCACTTTTCAATCAGCCGTTTTCTGCTCTTCCCTAAGCTGAATTAAAAAGAGAAAAAAAGCCACGAAGGCTATAGGGAAATAAATAAGGGTCACTTTGAAACAAATCAAAGTGACCCTTTTAAAATAAATTAAAATTTAGACTTAAACGCCTAAACCTACGCGTTTGTAAGCAACCGCTTTCAAATCAGCATTCACTGACTGTAAGTACTTTGCTACCGTTAATTTACCGTCGCGAATATAATCTTGCTCTACTAAAGTATTTTCTTTGAAGAACTTGTTCAATCTACCTTCCGCAATTTTGTCTAGCATTGCTTCTGGCTTACCCTCTTGACGAGCTAAATCTTTACCTACCTCGATTTCGCGAGCTACGGTTTCTTGACTAACGCCATCACGATCTAAAGAGATAGGGTTCATAGCTGCTGCTTGCATAGCAACATTTTTACCCGCTTCTTCAGCTTCTGCACTTAAACCAACTAGGGTTGCTAATTTGTTACCCGCGTGGATATAAGTAGCAACGTAAGGTGCTTCGATTACTTCGTAAGATCCGATTTCTAATTTCTCACCAATTACACCAGTTTGCTCAACTAATTTCTCGGCTACCGTCATGCCTTTAAAAGCAAGGCCTAAAAGAGCTTCTTTGTTAGCTGCTTTATTTTCGATAGCCAAGTCTAATAAGCTAGTGGTTAAATCTATGAAGCTGTCGTTTTTTGCAACGAAATCAGTTTCACAATTAAGGCTTAGAACCGCTCCAAAAGTGTTATCACTAGAAGCACCTGAAAGCACACAACCCTCAGTCGCCTCGCGATCCGCGCGTTTAGCTGCGATCTTTTGTCCTTTCTTACGTAGAATATCTACGGCCGCTTCAAAATCACCTTCGGCCTCAACCAAAGCCTTTTTACAATCCATCAT
>TARA_R110002050_G_scaffold78483_7_pt1 | contig 11990 bp, 8 predicted proteins | sample TARA_R110002050 | Tara Oceans TARA_R110002050 (sample SAMEA4396988) | marine metagenome | biome: Polar Biome; feature: [DCM] deep chlorophyll maximum layer (ENVO:01000326); material: water (ENVO:00002006), including particulate matter (ENVO:01000060) such as... | depth 25 m
ACTATAATCCTTCGGTTAGAAATGATTTAATGCAGCAATTTATTTTTAAAACTTAAGCCGGTATGGGGTTGTTTATAGGTTTGTTACCTGGAAGAGATTAGAAATTAAATTCAACCTAAAATTTAGACTGAATGACCAATTATAGTTTACTAAAAATACGATTCCTATATATAATACTATGTGGAATTGGGTTTGTATTTTGCCTTTTATTCCGCTTTATTCATACGCATGATATTTTTGAATATAGAACTATATCAAGAATAGAATCTAAACTGTAAATCGGGTAATATGAATAAAGTCATGTTATACTTTTGTCGCCAATTATTTGATCGTAAAAATGAGTGAAGAAAACTATACATGGGTAAAAACTCATGAAGCAATTACCAAATATTTATCTACCAAAGAATACTCTCAGCTTGAATTAATTGAGCTATTAAAATCAGTCGGAATAGCGCCTTTTAATGATAAGGGTTCGCAAGGTGCTGTCGTGTTAGATGAGATTGACCCGTTTACATTCTACTGCTATATATATAAATATGGACCTGAAAAAAGACTTCGGTATTTACAGGAAATTGCTAAAAAAATCGGGGGGCCAATTCCTCTCGATGAAAAAGGATTACCTTCTGCTCAGGCTCAAAGTGTAAGACTTTTCCCCTATAAGTTTGAAAGAAATAATAATGAAGTATTTAGATTGTGGGATTTTTTCAAAAAAGCCTTAAGTAATAATATCTCAGATTCTGACTTTGCAGATATTTTAAAAATTAAAAGTACCGGCAAAACAAAAATAACTGAAGTACTTTTTTATATAAAACCAGACAAATATTTACCGATAAATGGCCCTACTAAACCGTTTATTGAACTAGAACTAGGTATAAATTCTACCTTTAACACATACTCGGACTATTTGTCTTTACTTGAGGAAATAAAGGCTAAAGCTAGCATTCCATTTTATGAATTATCTTATAAAGCTTGGTTGTGGAGTGAGGGCAATAAAGGAGGTAAGATCAAGTATTCAAAGCAATTATTTTCTTTTTTAGAACAAGCAAAATCTAATAACCTAAAAACAAAACACTACCTAAATAGATATAGAGATTTAGATGTCAAGGTTAGTTTTGGCCAAGGCAATACTGCAAGAGTACCTTGGATTTCTTTTCTAAAAAAGCCTTTCAAAACAATGAATGGTATATATCCAGTTTATTTGTATTACAAAGATATTAACAAATTGATTCTTGCATTCGGAGTAAGTGAAACAAATACACCAACCATACAATGGAATATCACCGACACTAAAAGTATATCAAAATACTTTGAAGAAAATTCTTTAGGTAAACCTGCAAGATACGGCACCTCTTTCATTTTTAAGATATACGATGTTGATATTTTACCAAGTGAGAGCACATTGGATAATGATTTAGATAAAATAATTGATATATACTCTGAAACAGTAGGTTACGAATCTAAGCCAGTAGTAATTAGCCCAACTATGAATTTTGACTTAACAATTTTTGAAGAAGCATGTATAAACTCCGGCCTTCAATACTCTGACCAGCTACTAACCAGATACATTTCTTCCCTTGCCACAAAACCCTTTGTTATACTTAGTGGTTTGTCAGGCTCTGGAAAAACTAAATTAGCTCAAGCCTTTGCTCAATGGATATGTGAAAGTAAGGAGCAATATTGTATTGTTCCTGTGGGTGCAGATTGGATTAATAGAGAACCGCTACTTGGTTATGTAAATGCTTTAGAGCCAAGTAAATATGTGCTACCAGAAAACAGAGTCCTAGAATTGATTATCAACGCAAATAAAGAGGAAAATCAAAATAAGCCACATTTTCTGATTCTTGATGAAATGAATTTAAGCCATGTAGAACGTTATTTTGCTGACTTTTTAAGCGTAATGGAGACTAAAGACCATTTTAAATTACACACATCAGGCTCTCCTTTAGACGGAGGAAATGGTATTGAGGTTAATAAATCATACAGTTGGCCTAAAAATCTTTTTATAGTGGGTACGGTAAACATTGATGAGACCACTTACATGTTCAGCCCAAAAGTGTTAGACAGAGCAAATGTTATAGAGTTTAGAGTAAATGAGGCCGAAATGTCTTCTTATTTACATAACCCTGTTGAGATTACTGAACTAAATGGTGAGGGAGAATCAATGGCTGAAAGTTTTGTGGAAATTTCTAAAACTATAACAAAGGCAAATCCTGAAGAACTATCTAAAGCTTTAAATAACTTCTTTATTGAGCTTCAACAAGTAGGCGCTGAGTTTGGTTATAGAACTGCTTCAGAAATTCAAACTTTATTTAGTAAGATAGATGCGATAAATCCAGAATTTGCACCTCCAGAAAAATTAGATGCAAAAATAGATTTTGCCATCATGCAAAAGTTATTACCCAAACTGCATGGCAGTAGAAGCAAATTAGCATCTGTTTTAAAACTACTAGCTAGTTTGTGTTATGAAATAGGCGAAGATGGTAATCCCACCTTAAGCGATGAGGATAAAAAAGAAATCTTTAATCATGAGTACAAGATTTCAACCAATATAATCTATCCTGTCTCACTTGAGAAAATAACACGCATGTATAAAAATGTTATTGCCAATGGCTTTACAAGCTATGCCGAAGCTTAAACGGTAATGAAGCAGGTAGTCAATCAAAAATCAATACTAATAAAAGATGGGCTATCGCTAACGCTATACCCCATAGGGGAGCATGCTAAGATTTTTGAAATTGATCCAGCTGAAGCTCAAGAGTTTGGAGAAGCTCCAATTCAAATATTAGAAGCTAAACGTTACGAATACGAATTATCTAATAAGGAGTATCAGCTTAGAGAAGCTAAAGGTCTTATTACCCCGTCCAAAAACACAAGTAGCAGTAGAGGAATCATTGCTCCTGGTAATTATGTCGGTACTTTAGAACTCAATATTCTTTCCAAAAAAGAGTGCCTTAAGACACATCTTGAAGTATTAGCTACAAAGTTTGATGCTTCTGGAGATTATGATAAAAGTTATAGACAAAACTATCGTTCGATGGTAGAAGATATAACGGATAAGTGTACTGAATTGTTAATGCAATCCAATTCTCCAGTTAACCAATACTTTGAGCCTGATTTTGAGAAAGAAAACGAAACCTTATATCAGAAATTTAGTTTCGTAAAGTCTGTTATTAATAGAAGTGATTTTGAAGAAGCAATTTTAAGAATTTTCTCCTCCCCAAAAATTAATTGGAAAAGCAAAGAAGAAAAAGTTGATATAAGAAGCATAAAACGATTTACAAACAAGAATGTTCAAGAAATTTTAAGAGGTAGTAATAGAATCCCTCTCCCTAAAGGACATCATTTATCTCAAATAACTAAGTTAGACAATGTCCCCTCAAAAATTAATAATTACAAACAAGAACCCTCTTTAGATAACCCTGAGAATAGGTTTATAAAGCATGCTCTCCAAGTATATTTACAGTTCTGTGAAGATTGTAGTTCCGTTTTTAAAAAGGATTCTAAAGATCAAAAAGAAGCAGATTATGTTGCTAACAAAACTGAAGGCTTTCTGAATCATTCTTTTTTTAAAGAAATTTCACGACCTACTACTTTAAAATTAAACTCCCCTACTCTACAACGAAAAGGTGGGTATCGACAAATATTGAAATCGTGGCTAATGTTTGAATTAGCTTCTCAATTAACGTGGACTGGTGGCAATGATGTCTATGAAGCAGGCCAACGAGATATTGCTACTCTTTATGAATATTGGTTGTTCTTTATTCTATACGACTTGTTTAAAAGTAAATTTGCGCTAAAAGACTTAACCCACCAAGACAAACCTTATTCTCATCTATTTGAAAAGACAGATTATGGAATTAACCTAATCATAAAATCAGGCCAACATACCGCTTTAGAAGGCGTAACGGTTATAAAAGATAGAGCCCTGAAGGTTAAATTCTCATTCAATAGAACTTTTACTGGAAATAAGGACAGTTATCCAAAGTCAGGCAGTTGGACTACTTCAATGCGTCCTGATTATACTTTATCTGTTTGGCCAAGTGAATTATCTCAAAACAATGCTGAGGTAGAAGAACAAATTGTTCATATACATTTTGACGCGAAGTATAAAGTGAATCACTTCACCGTTAAGAATAAAATTGATTTCACAAGCGAAGATGATGAAAGCAAAGAGCTAAGTGACCAAAAAGAACAAGAACGAGCAGGGATATTTAAAAACGCTGATTTGTTAAAAATGCATGCATATAAAGATGCTATTCGGAGAACAGGCGGCGCCTATATTTTATATCCTGGAGATAATGAATCTAGATTTAAAGGTTTTCACGAAATTATTCCAGGCTTGGGAGCCTTTTCTTTAAATCCTGAAACTGAAAAAAAAGATGTTTTAGCTTTGTCCAATTTTATTGATGAAGTTGTATATCATTTAGTAAATAGAGCCTCGCAACGTGAAAACATTGCTGCAAAAACTTATGAAATCACCAAAGATGGAGACTCTGAAGTTTTACATGAACCAATTCCTGAATATTCACATGATGGCAAAAAAATAATACCCTCAGAGACCTTTGTACTAATTGGTTTTTTCAAATCGGAAAAACATTTTGAGTGGATTAAGAGGAAAGGACTTTACAATTTTAGAATGGGGACTAGGCAAGGCTCATTAATCCTCGATAAGGAAACCGTCAGTTCAAAATATCTCCTCCTTCACACAACAAATGATAATACCTCGGGAAACCTATGGAAAATCGTTAGTAAAGGACCTCGAGTTTTATCAAAATTGGACCTTATCAAAAAAGGTTACCCATCTCCGTCTCCTGATAATTACTTAGTTTTTGAAATCGAACCCGTATTAGATCCCGAATTTAAAAATGCTTCATGGGACTTTAGAAAGCTAAAAAACTATTCAACTAGCAGAGCTTCAGCAGTGCCCTTTACTGCAAGCCTAGCTGAATTAATGAAGCACAAAATTAAGTAATACCCCCATCCCACAAACATTCCCGTTGAGTTTAAAGCTTGATCTAGGTTATATTAGGAATTCAAAATCCCGGAGTAAAGCAGGTCGTTTTTAGTCTCGATGTACAGCTAGCATCCCATCTTTTATTTTTAGCTATACATCAGTGAACATCCCTAAGATTGCCTACCTATTTGGCCTTTATTTTATCCTCGGTCTTTTATTTATATTTTTTGCTGCTAATGGCGCCAAAGGGGATGAGGGAATTTACATCTTATCTGGATTGCAGCTTTTAGATGGACTCCCAGATACTTTTTCTAGCTGGCATAATGGAAGTCCTTATTTATGGAGCTTGTTAGCGGGCTTTACATACAAAGTATCTTCTCTAGAAGGTGTTCGCATCTTAACCTTGCTCCTTTCTATTACGATTCTAATTCTAAATTACTTTCATTGCTCGTCCCACGTTGGCAAAGAAAACGCATGGTGGAGTAGCCTTTTCTTATCCCTATCTGGACCTTTTTTCTTTTTTAGTCATATCGCAGTGTATGATGTGCTAGGACTTGTATTCTTCATGAGTAGCGCGCTTTTCATTCAAAAAAAGAACTTAGCGCATATCGCACTTGCTGGGATTTTCGCAGGCCTAGCGATAATTACTAAATATGCCTTCATCATCTACTTTCCCATTCTTTTTTTACTACTCTATATAGTTACCGAACATCGTGTTTTTTTAAAGTCCCTCATTTTTCTTCTCTTTTCAGTCATTATTCCGATTTTCCACAATTTAATTGTATTTAAAAGCTTATTTCCTGATTCATACGCTTCTTACCAAGCAACTGAATTGGGATTCAACAGTCTTTACTCGTTGGGAGTCAGTCTTTTTATACTACTTCCAATCATCTTGGTTTTCTTAGTACCTTCAGCACGCAATCAGGTTCGCAAAAGTAAAATCTCCTATTTATTCGCAGGATCACTTTTAATCTGGCCTGTTTTTCACATACTCACTGGAAATCCTACGAGTGCCGAAAAACACATTGTTTATGCAGTAGTTTTTGCAACTCCGTTAGTCGCACTTCCATTCAAACATTTGTTAACCACTCATGCTACAAAGACTATTTCTGTAGCACTCTTTTTATTTTTTGCACAAGCTTTTATTCTAGAGTCGAGTTGGTCTAACCTTGCACCGGCATCCGACTTCCTTCAAAAAAAGATAACAGCTTCGGATAACATATTATCTAATGCTGGTACTTATAGATTTAAGTACCAGCTGTATGACTCGCTAAATGTTGTTGACTCTCAAGTAATCGACTTCTCCCATTTAGCCAGCCTCCAGCAGATTGATTTAGATACATACGATTATATTGTTTGGCACCAAACCAACGACAAAGAACTCCAGACATTCTTAGCCAACAATGATTCCTCATTTGTTGAGGTATTCCAATATACAGATACCTTTATTGGTGCTGATGACTATCTACCTTACGGCCTGCATGTTATTTCAACTACCGTTTTTGGAAAAATTCGTTAGTTTAAACTCTCTATTCAATAACTTCCGTTTCTAGCTTATTTCTCTGTCACCAATTTGGAACTATATTTTTATGAAGGTCTATAAGAGAATAAATGGACTATTCTCAATGTATGTAATTCAGCACAAACGGCAATTGGAGCGTATTCGAGAAATGATAACGCTCAGAAAAAATGAACAAACCTTAGAGGTTTTCTATCACGACCCTAAAACAGGAGAACTTTGGAAAAGCTTCTTTCCCAAAAGAACGGAATCAGACAGTGGGCCTAAGCTTCTGCGCCCCGATCCCCTTCCTGAAAGCTTAGAAATTCAACTTGAACTCTGCCTCAATAGCAATGTAAATGCCGATGCAATCGGTTTAGCTATTGAGTATTCCACAAGGCCAGATGCCTGGGATGAAATTCTAACCACACTTGAACAAAACGGGAAGAAATATCTCCGCACCAATTTTTTCACTTTCATTAATAAACTTGGCATTCTTAATCCCACACAAGCATTTAAAGACATCGAAATCAATCAGAAGCCCATTCATATCTCAAAGCCTGAACTCTTGATGCTCTCAAAACGTGCTAAACTGCTAAAATTAAAGCGCCTTTTTTGGTTCTAGTTATCCAAAATATCTATCAGAGAGTATTTAAAAGGGTATTTAATATTAAGAAAATTTAATATTAAGATTTTCTAATATAAGTCGATAAGTAATGAAACACTTATTGATTTATGAAAACTATCTCCAAATATCTAACTTTATTACTTCTACTTGCAGTAGCTAGCAGCGCTAACTTAGCAGCTCAGGCAACGGCTGTGATGAGAGTGGAAGTTACCATTATAAGTGGAGCTAGCTTAACACAAGCATCTGATATAGAACTCCCATTAAGTATTAGCAGTAATTCAGCCTCTACAAACCAAGAAATGTTCCAAATTACTACTTCAAAAAATACGGCATTAGATTTTGATTGCCCCGAGTCGGTGTTAGTAACTAACGAGTTTGGTGAATCAGTTACTATTTATACCAATAGTAGTGTAACCGAGAATAAAGAGACTGGAAGTCGATATTTTGCATTAGAAAGCAATGCAACTCCAACACACAATACACGAGGAAAATACTCAGGCACTCTTACAACCACTATAGATTACTTATAAGGAGTATCTTTATTGTACCCCAAGCTCTTCGTGGTTGAAACCCGGAGAGCTTTTTTTTTACCATATTTATTCTTCTTTCCTCTCTGTTTCATTTACTTTAAGCCAATGCAACAACCTTAACTTGGTATAAGTACATGAAGTTTTTCGCTTTTCTCAGCCTGATACTAACTCTCAGTGTATCTACTTTCGCTCAAAATTATCGCCCATTACTCCAACAAAGCTGGCCAGAGTCTGATAAAGATTCGACAACCTACACTGTTAAGGGAGAGCGCCATGGCGTTAGTTTCTTCAAGCAACATGAATTTCCTGAAGTAATTTATACTGCTGGAGAAACCCTGAGCTTTTCAGGCTACCATACAGCTAGCGTTATGTACGCTTGGTATCAAAAATGGGCAGAGCAATATCCTGATATTGTAGATTTGTACGAAGTTGCCCAAAGTTTTGAAGGACGGCCGATTCTTCAAATGACTATTACCAATAAAAAAACAGGGAAAGACACCGACAAACCAGCCGCCTATTTTGAAGGTGGCCGACATAGCGGAGAAATTACCAGTAGCGAATCGATTCTTTGGCTCACTAATCATTTACTGGAAAACTATGGCAAAGACGACGCAATCACTCATCTCATTGATACCAAAGCGATCTATTTACGCCCACAGAATAACCCTGACGGTTCTAATTTATACCTGAATACTGCACAAAGAAATCGTAGCTCTGTCCGCCCTTATGATAACGACCGAGATGGTTTGTTTGATGAAGATCCTGAAGAAGATTTAGATGGCGATGGGATTATTTACCAAATCCGTAAAAAAGCTACCGAAGAGGAATTGGACAAGGCTAATTACATCATTGACCCGCGCGACCCAAAAGGCCGATTGATGAAACGAGTGCTTAACGGAAAAGGCGAATGGTTGCTTTATTCAGAAGGCATTGATAACGACGGTGACGGCGATTTTAACGAAGATGGCATCGGCGGATTGGATTTGCATAGAAATTATGTTGAAAATTGGCGCCCAGATGCTGGACAAGACGCCACAGGAAGAGGTTACACTCAATATGGAGCGGGCGCTTATCCACTGAGCGAACCAGAATCAAAATCGGTTGTAATGTGGATGTTGACTCATCCAAATATTTCGGTTGTTAATTCAATGGATACACGAGTTCCTATGCATTTGCGTCCACCTTCTACTTCAAAAAGTGAAGAGAGAATGTATCCTGATGATCTAAAGCTTTACGAAAAGTACGATAAGATGGGGCTCGAAATCACTAACTACCCTTGGGCTGGCGATGTGTACGAAACTTATATGACTCGCTATCCCACAAATAGTGTAACGAGAGATTCTACAAAAGCTTCTCCTCTTTTTGGTCACGGACCTGATTTTGGTTATTTCTATTTCGGCTCCATATGGTACGGCGATGAACTTTGGAATAACGGCGCCATGGAAGATTACAACAAAGATGGCATTTACGATGATTTTGATGGCTTAACTTGGGATGATCGCGAGAATAAAAGTCGTGGTTTTAGAAATTGGGAACCCTTTGACCATCCAACGTTGGGCAAAGTTGAAATTGGAGGTTTCCATCCTAAATTCTTTAGCCAAAACGGGCCTGCTTGGCAGCTAGAAAACTGGGCTAAGAAACAAGCCCTCTTTAATCTTGCGATGGCCATGGAGCTACCTCAACTTAATATTGATGATGTTTCTATCAATAAGAAAAAGGATAATACGTACGAAATCAATGTTACTTGGACGAATACGGGACAACTTCCTGTGGCTTTAAAACAGGCACAACTTGTTAAAATCGTTCAAGAAGACCGGTTAAAACTTGAGTTTGATAAAGATTTAACTAAGGGTTTTGAAAAAGCTCAGGTTAAAATCCTTACTCCAACAACTTATGACAAAACTATTTTTGCAGGATATACCGATGCAGGAGAAACCCAAAAAGCTACGTTTCTAGTTCAGCTTAATGGAGTAAAAGGTGCAACGGGAACTCTAAAAGTACTATCTACACGAGGTGGTTATATCGAAAGAGAAATCATTCTTGGTAATCCACCAAAAACTACTGATAAATAATCTAACTCAGAAAATTCTATGTCTCAGCAAACACTCAAGTTCATTACTCGAAGAATAGTTTTATCTATTGTCGCACTCTTCTTTGCTCTTTCTTCGGGAATTGCCCAAACTGTGGGAGAAGCACTACCTGCGTGGACAGAAGGAACTCTCGATATCCACGAGATTAGCACTGGCCGTGGAGTTTCCACATTTATGATGTTACCCGATGGCACCACGATGTTGTTTGATGCTGGCGAATTCACTGAAACCGATCAAGCTTGGCGCATTCCGCGATACATCGCTGAAAAACCAAATGAAACACGCACTGCTGGGGAATGGATTCTTCGATATATCTCAAAGCTTCTCAACCAAAGTTCGTATAAGCAGATAGATTACGCAATGCCATCTCATTTTCACCGAGATCACATGGGGCAGATTACTTCTTCATCTCCAAAATCAAAAAATGGAGATTATGCTCTTGCTGGAATGACTTTGGTTGGAGATAGCATTCCCATTAGAAAAGTACTCGACAGAGGCTGGCCAGATTATGACTACCTCACCGATCCAAACGATGCGACGCTAATAAATTACAAAGCTTTCTTGCAGTGGCAGGTTAAAAATAATGGACTTGTTGCGGAGCGATTTAAGCCCGGAAGCAACTCGCAGATTGTACTCAAAAACAATCCAAAACGATATCCAGAATTTGAAGTTCGTAACCTTGCAGCCAATGGCGAAGTTTGGACAGGAGTTGGAACCAACACTCGCAATCATTTTCCACCGCTCAATACGCTTGCAAAAGAAGATTATCCGAATGAAAACATCAGTAGTCTGGCACTTAGACTTAGCTACGGAAAGTTTGATTATTTCACAGGCGGAGACATTGCTGGAATTGCTCTAGAAGGAAAACCTAGCTGGTATGATATTGAAACGCCAATCGCACAAGCTATCGGCCCCGTTGAAGTAAGTGTGTTAAATCACCACGGTTATATAGATTCACAAAATGCGTTTTTTGTGCAGACATTGCGTCCACAAGTTTGGATTATTCCTGTTTGGGATTCCGCACATCCAAGTCCGATGGTTTATCGTAGGTTACGATCTGAATTCCTGTATCCTGGAAAGAGAGATATTTTTGCAACAGGAATGCATGAAGCCAACAAACTCGTAGTTGTTGGGCTCGACGAATTAGCCAGCGATAATGGGCATATTCTAGTTCGTGTTTCTCCAAAAGGGGATGTTTTCCACGTTATCGTTTTAGAAAATTCCAATGAAAATATGATTGTTAAATCTGTTCACGGACCTTATAAAGCTCAATAGCAGCTTTCTCTGGCGATTGAATATGTAGCAAAGCACTCGGATTTATTCAAGCGACAATGGTGTTACAACTAGTAGCGCAGAATAAAAACCAACTTTTTTTCATGGACTTACAGTATCCACTTCCAAAACTATCTTCAGAAATTGAACTTTCTGAATTGAATGCCACACAAAATACGGTTCATCATGTAGCTCAGTTTATAGCTATTGCAGGTAAATATTTATTGGAAGAACAAGCTGATGATAGTCATACTAATATGGTTTGGGATGTAGAAAAAAATTGTTTTGTGGGGAAGGAAATCCAAGGAAGAGCGAAAGTCGCTTTACACCTTCCTACATTATCTCTTAAAATATTAGGACCTACCGATTTAGAGATTATTTCGTATTCATTGTTCGGAAAAACCAAAACTGAAGCGCTCAACTGGTTAAAGCAGGCATTGCTCCTTAAACAAATTGATGCCGAAGATCTAAAGATAGAATTGCATTACAAAATTCCTCACCACCCTATAGATAGTGGAGAAGCTTTCCCTAAAATATCGAAAGAGACTCTTGAGGAACTTGCAACACATCGTACTCTCGTTGATATCTTTTGCAAAGAAATTGCGCTAGAATTTAATCATGCCTCAGAAGTAAGAACTTGGCCTCATCATTTTGACCACGGAGTGTATATTCCATTTGTTTTTGATGACGAGAAAAGCGTTGAACAATCATTTAGTGTGGGATATGCAATTGCAGATTCCATTATCCAAGAGCCATATTTGTATGTAACTCAGTGGAGAAAAGATGATTCCATCGATTATTCTTCTGCACCAAAGTTAGAGTCAGGAGTTTGGTTACCAGAACAACTTAAAGGCGCTGCACTACCGTTATCTGAAATCACCAAATCAGAAGATCAAAATAACACCATAAAGACATTTTTAGCTGCAACGATAAGCTGGAGTATGCTTAGAAAATGAATTCGAGCTTTCTAAGTGTTAGATAATTCGTTGACAGTTTGAGACAAGGATAGAATCTCGGT
>TARA_R110002050_G_scaffold85907_1_pt1 | contig 11983 bp, 6 predicted proteins | sample TARA_R110002050 | Tara Oceans TARA_R110002050 (sample SAMEA4396988) | marine metagenome | biome: Polar Biome; feature: [DCM] deep chlorophyll maximum layer (ENVO:01000326); material: water (ENVO:00002006), including particulate matter (ENVO:01000060) such as... | depth 25 m
GGTGTTTCTATTATAATATTCTATCTCATAAATAGCTTCTAGTTGTTCTGTAATTTTGAAATCGCTATTTTCACGAAACCAAATACTCGTATTTTTTCCATTCCTTGATTTTGTATTGACCGAATATATATGCCAAAAAGGTTTTATATTTACCTTAAAAAGTAACTCTGTACTACTCCCTATAATAGCATCGTTTGGATTAATTATTTTCCAAGCAGTTTGTTTATTAACTTGAGCTTTAGAATCCAAAGAAAAAGCTACAACGATAAAAGTTATAATTAGATGTTTTATAAGCTTCATTTATTTTATTTGGTTGCATGTAAAATCCATAACTTGTGAGTGTTTTCTGTTTTTTATAATAAAGTATAATAAAGTATAATAAAATAAAGGCATAGCATTCTATCGTTTGATATGCCTTTATTTAGCAAAGAAATATTTTATCAAAAATTAATTGTATATATCTTTATTCTATTGGTTGATACCCTTCTGGAATTACCAAAAATTGTTGTAAGTTTTCTTCACTTAAATATTTTTTGGCGGTTTCGTTTATATCTTCTAAAGTGATAAAATGTTCTAAAATAGCCTCATACTGTAGAACTTCTTGTTCTATATCTTCCCCTGTTTCTAATTTTTGCTTGAGATAATTTGTCCAAAAATTAAAAAACCAAAAGCGATCTAAATCTTTTCCGTAAACAGTTTTTTCTTCTTTAATTGCTTTTTCTAGCCATTCTTTATCCACTCCTTCCTGTCTCAATTTACGGAATTCCTCTATTGCCATTTGTTTAAGATTTTCTTCATTACCCAATTCGCTATCATAACGTACCCAAAAAGCATAAATTCCATTTTTTACATCCATCCAATCTCCGCCAGCTCCTGGCGCATAACAACCCAAACGTAAGCGAGGCCATACTCTATCATACAAAGCTTTAGATAGAAGTCGCAACGCTATCTTGGTTTTTATATCTTTAGGTACTGTGACAGGAAAATAAAGACGTACATAAGACTGGTTAATATTTTTTAATCTAATTGTTTCTTCCATCTTATGTAATGGAAATACATGTTTAGCAATCTTATTGGATGAGGATCTACCTTTTACTGGGAAACCAGATAGGTTTTTCACTAAAACTGGCACCAGTTTTTCTGTATCAAAATCACCCGTAATGATAAAAGTATAGTCTTCAATATCTGAATACCATTTTTTAAACGTTCTTAACAGGTTTTTCATCTTAAATTTATTTAGATCTTGCATTTTTAATATTGGAACTTCAGGAAACCATCTACTTTGTACCTCGTCCATATAAAACTCTGAGGACCCTCTTACATTATTACCATTTAACCGCTCCGTTTCATAAGTTTTCCATGCTAAAAAACCTTCAGAATTCTGCCTAGGTTTAGTAAGATACAGATAGAGAAGGTTAAACCATTCTCCCATATCTTTAACTTTGGTTTCGCCTTTTATCATCTGATAATTTTTATCTGTTTCAAACTTTAACTTCATATTATTTTCTAACATATATTTATCTAGATCAAATTTGGTATAAGAGCCTGCACCTGTATATCTTATCAATTGTGGAATACTGATGACTTCTAAATATGCAGTTCTTTTTTTGATAGGTACTTTATTGGAACGATATGCATCAATAGAAATAGTTTGCTCATAATTCCCTTTAGCTGGTTTAGTGGGCTTTAATAATAATTTAATCCCATTTTTAAGAACTACGGTGGTAACCCCTATCGGGCTTTTCATTACTTTATTAGCTTTAGCATTTTTCACAATAGGAATTTGTGATGCATTAGCCAATGATGTTATTGGTGGCTTGGGAGGATTTAATGGCTTTACCTTCATTTCAATGACCTCTTTAACCCATTGCTCTACCATTTTGTAATCGGGAACATTCCCTTCCTTTCCTTTAAAAAATAAAAAATTAGTATTTTTATTTAAGTCTCCGTAATCAAGAATGAAATGCTGAACTTCGTTAAGATTAATTTGCTCGAGTAATTTAGATACTATTTTTTTCTCTTCTTCAAGCCCTGGTGCAGCCATGCCTTTGACAAAATGGTTACGATATTTTACAGCTAACCAAGAGGAGCTTAAAAACTGACTATCGAAAATATCCTTAAAAATCATCTCTTTAGCCTTACTTAAAGCTGACTCTTTAAATCCAATATGCATCCGCTTCCAAGCTATCAATGCATCAACCAATTGCTTTTTTATATGTTTGGAAGTATCAGATTCGAAGTCAATAGTAATAGATGTAGCATTAATTTGTTGCCCACCAATTGAATTGGCTCGAAAATTCATAGAAAGTTTTGAAAATGGTGGGTTATATTGTTGATTAAGCTGCTTGCCTTTGGTACCCACCATAGTAAGATACAGTTGCTGTAATAACATTTCTCTGTAATCCGCTTCAGTCTTTAATCTAAATTCTCGATTCATCCGTTTGGAAATCATATACATCCGGAAATCTGACTTTAGGGTATCAATAACAGTACTATATCTATTTTTCCCATTTAACTCAATGGTTTGAGCATCTATTTTTTTTTGCCTATCATCTCTGGGGTTTTTCGGCATTTTAAGATCGGAAAACATATGCTTTACTTTTAATTCCATACTATCTAAGTTAATGTCGCCTACTATAATAGCGGCTTGCAAATCTGGGCGATACCAATCCTCATAGTATCTAATAAATGCTTGACGATTGAAGTTTTGTATACTTGCCTTTCTTTTTAGTCTATTAGAAGATTTATAGCCAGTACCTTTTAATACCTCCTCTTCAATAATTTTTAACAACCATCTTTGATATGGATTATTATTATTTCTCATTTCACCCAATACTGCTCCTCGCTGCATATCAACAGATTTTTGATCCAATTTAATATCCTGTGCCCAATCTAGAATAAGCTGTAAGCTTTGAACAAGACCTTCTTTATCATTAGCAGGCATTCTAACATAGTAAGAAACGCCATCACCACCAGTTTTCGCATGGGTATACCTTCCTGCTCCACGAAAGTAGTCTTTGACAACAGGAAAATTTTTGGTTCCGTTTGCTCCCATATGCTCTAGGAGATGCGCATACTCTAATTGGTCTTCATCTTCGTGATATGTTCCTACTTTTCCTACCATATGGAACTCAACACTCTTTTTAGGAATGATATTCTGCTTTAAGTAATAGGTAAAACCATTATCCAATTTGCCATATCTTACCGTAGTATCTAATGGAATGCTTCTATTTTTTGCTTTATCAGCATTTGTTTGGCTATTTGTATTCCAAATTAGGGTAATAAAGAGTAAAACAAGTAAGTGGTTTTTATTTTCCATGGGAGTAAGGATTCTTTTAATATCCATCATTTTGACTTAGGTTTGGATTTTTCATACGCTCTTCAGAAGGAATTGGATAAAATACATCAGTATTTTGCCAAAAAGAATTATTATCTCCCAACGCCTCTTCAGCCCTATTGGTTCTTTTCAAATCTAACCAACGATGACCCCATTCTGTAAATAACTCTTTTCGTCTTTCCTCCATTATTATAGTAAGTACTTCTTCCTCACTTATAGTTGGGTTCCTGTCAGCTATGAGTTCGAGTCCAGATCTTTTTCTTATTATATCCAAATCTGAAATAGCACCAGAAATATTCTGCTGTTTAGCCCTTGCCTCTGCCCTTATCAAGTATTGCTCTGCAAAGCGCAAAACCATAGAGTATTCTACAATCGGAAACTCACTACTATTCCAAACTTTATATTTAAAAGAAAAATAAGCATCCACCTGTTCACTGTATCCTATCCATTCAGATAACCTTTTATCGTTAACATCAAATGTTGAGTATAAGTTATCACTTAATTTAGATTCCGCAAAAGGCCAAAATACTGGATCTATTATTAATAAACTTCCATCATTAGTTTGCGTTGATCTAGTACCCCTACCGATGGGAGAAATTTGCCATATAGCTTCTTTACTATTGGCTAAAAATACCTCATTATGGTTTTCTAAAATTTCATAATTAGATTGTCCAATCACTTCACTGCTTAAGACCTCTGCCTTTTCCCAATTCTCCAAATATAAATTTACTCGAGCCAATAAAGCTTTAGCAGCATATTTGTTTACTTGTGTGCGCTCCCCATCTCTGTAATCTGTACTCAACAATTCTTCAGCTAATTCTAAGTCTAATAAAATTTGTTCATAAATTTCGGGCTCTGAATTTCGGGAAATTAAAGCATTGTCCTGATAATTTGTTGTAAGAGCTAAAGGAACATCTCCATAAAGATTGACTAGGTAGAAATAAGTAAAAGCTCTTATAAACCTTACTTCTCCTTCTAATTGTAATTTGAGATCAGGAGTTATTTCCTCAGAATTAGAAAGACCTTCTAAAAAAGCATTGGTCATATATATCATATTGTAAGCACTAGACCAAAGATCCAAATTGAGCTGATTATTAGGAAAAATTTCATTTTGTTGAAATTCCAGTCTCGGTAAGTTGCTTGTGTATAAGATTTCTAAATTATCTGCTGATAATCCATTCAGAAAGCTTACACTACTCCAATGTCCATTGCTAAATGCAGCCACAAATAATTCATTGTATATTCCTGTCAAAGCACTTAAAGCTGTTTCATCACTTTGAAAAACTTTTTCTGTTATTAATTTATTATTTGGTGCGTCTACTTCTAGAAAATTTTCACAAGAAGAAAAACAATAACAAGTTAGCACAACTAACATCCAATTTCTGTATATTTTTAGTTTCATTATATTTATTTTTACAAATTAATTTGCACTCCTACAGCAATTGTTCTTAACCCTCCAATTGACGATCCAGAAGTAGGTTGTTCAGGATCCATTCCATCATATGGAGTAATAGTCAACAAGTTTTGACCGTGAAGGAAAAGTCTAAAACTTTCTATTCCAGTTTTTTTTAAAAAAACTTTAGGGATGTTATATCCCAGAGACAAAGTCTTTAAACGAACAAAGGAAGCGTCTTGTATGGGCAAAGTGGTGTTGATAACATTATTAAATGCATTACTAGCCTGACTAGTTTGAGAGAATCTTTGGTATTTAGTATCAGTTAAAACAACATCGAGAGGGTTACTAAATCTTCCTGCGAAAAACATTGTATGTCTTCCTTCTTGTTTTACAAACTCCCACAGAAACTGTAACGATAAATTCTTATAAGAAATATTGTTATTTATGCCTCCAAAAAAATCTCTGTTCTGGTCATATACTATCACTCTGTCTTGATAATCAAAACTTCCGTCTTCATTAACATCCTTTATGGTATATAGTCCGGTTTCAGGATCGAGTCCAGTATATTCATATAATAAGGAAATATTTAAGGGGTGCCCTACTCTATAAGTGTTCGCATAAGAAGATTGTTCTATATTTGGATAATTAATTAATTTATTTTTTGGAAAGCTTATATTGAATGAAGTTTGCCAACGGAAATCATTACTATTAAAATTTTGAGTGGTAGCTTCCAGCTCCCAGCCTGTATTCTGTACGGTAGCTGGAAGATTTGCCTGAACTGAAGTAAACCCTGTAGTATAAGGAAGAGGATATCCTACCAGTTGACTAGAGGATCGATTTCTATACCAGCTTATACCCAAATTGATTTTATCTTGCATAAAACCCAATTCTAATGCTGCCTCCAACTTTTTATTCACTTCCCAAGAATAATCTGGATTTGCTAATCCTGTAGGATATAAACCTCCTGGTCCTCGGGTAGCTTCGTAAGCATCTAAATATCCATAATCTCCAATTTGATCATTCCCTGTTGTTCCATAGCTCCCTCTAAATTTCCCAAAGGATAAAAAAGGGATTAAATTTTGTATGAATGCTTCTTCAGAAAATATCCAGGCAGCCCCTATTGCACCGAAGTTTGCAAAACGATTATTAGCCCCAAAACGAGATGACCCATCCCTTCTCCCTGTGAGATTTAGAAAATATTTTCTATCCCAATTAACTCCTATTCGAGAAAATATGGCAGCATATCTATAGTCCGTATTTGCAATGCTTGCATTTATAATATCTTCCGCAGCCGCAATATTTCCTATTAATACTTCTGAAGCATAGCCACTTCCCTGAAACCTTGTTTGTTGATTTTTATTTGCTTGTAAAGTAGCCCCTAAAATAGCTTCCAAATTTAATTTTTGAAATTGTGTATTATAAAGTAGTTGTGGTTCTATAATCCAAGAACTTCTTGTTGAGTTTAAATGAAATGAAGAATTAAAATTAACATCAGCAGGATTATAAGATCGGATTGGGCGTTTTAAAAGTTCCTCACTATTATAATAGTTATATCCTAAACTTGTTTTAATTTTTAATCCAGAAATTAACTCATATGACAAATTTAAATTGGATATCATATTATTTGATGTAGTAGTACTATTATTATAATACCCCTGTAAAGGATTATCTAAACGAGCTATTGCCCAATCTTCCCAGTTTAAATCTCCCTGATCATTAAATATGGTTGGTGCATTTGGAGGTAGTCTTGATATTGATGAATTTAAACCAAGTTGTCCCACTAAATTATTGATATCAACCCCATAATTTACGGAAAGATTAATATTAAATTTTTTATTGGCTGAATTATGATTCACATTTAAATTACCCGTCAATTTATTATAATCATAATCTCCTGGGTAAATAGTTCCCTGACTAAAATACGATCCTCCTATCCGAAAGAAGGTGTTTTCACTTCCTCCCGAAAATACCAAATTCGCGTTCATGGTTTCCGCTGTACCACCAAAAAGAAAATCCTGCCAATCGGTGTACCTGTCTTGATCCCATAATAACAAATCATACGCATTGCGTTCTGTTGGCTCCAGGGCATCATTTTCAAAAGCTGTTCTTCGAACATCAAGATATTCTTGAGTGTTTAATAAATCTAACCTATTAGGCACTGTTGCTGCACCCGTATATATCCTCGCCTCAAGACCGCTTTTCATTTGATAACCAGTTTTAGTAGTTATTAACACTACTCCATTGGCTCCTCTAGACCCGTAAATTGCTGTAGCATCGGCATCTTTTAAAATCTCTATACTTTTAATATTAAATATATCTAAATTGTTTAAAGGGTCTATTCCGACACCCCCAAAATTCCCTAAATTGGAATTACTCTCTACTGGAGTGGAGTTAATAGGGACACCATCAATAATATATAGCGGTAAATTACCCTCCTCCCGCAAACTGTTTGTTCCACGAATACGAATAGTAGGTGCCATTCCAGGATGACTTCCCCCAGAAATAATTTCCACACCCGCCATTCTACCTTTTAAAGCTTCGATAGGACTTGTCACAGGTTGCAACTCTATCTCCTCTGCAGTTACTCGAGAAATATTCCCTGTAGCCTCTCTTTTAGTTGTATTATAGTAACCCGCATTAATAACAATTTCGTCTAATTGACCAACGGCTTCTTTCAGTTGTACATTAATTATGGTTTGACTACCTACTGTAATTTCTTGGGTTTCAAAACCTATATATGAAAATACTAAAACACTTTCTGTGCTGGCTACATTTATGCGGTATTGCCCATCAAAATCAGTGGAAGTTGCGCGTGTTATTCCCTTTATTCGTACCGTTACATTTGGTAATGGTCCACCTGAAGCGTCTGTTACTTTCCCTGTAATAGCGAGTTGTTGTGTGATTTTATTTGGGAATGGATTTTCTTTGATTATGATTGTATTCTCTTTGGTTACCTCATAACTCAATTTACCACTTGATAAACTTTGTTCTAATAATTTGGTTATTAGTATTTCTCCCTTTTTCAAATGTACTTTGGGTTTATTATTGAATAGTTTTTTAGGGTACAGAAAATTATATGCTGTCTGTTGTTTGATGATTTTAAAAACCTGATCTACAGTAACCAATTGATCTTGGTCTATAACCACTTTTTCTTGAGAAAAAGAATTTTCTGTTGTAAAACTGAAAAGGGTAGTGCATACTAAAAAGATAAATGTTTTCATAATCATCATTAATAGCCGTTTTCTGAATAGAACACGGAGATTAGTTAATTTAATTTCCATAAATTTGTTTTGTATTAGTTAAACTTGCTTTAATTAATCGGTTAGAGGGACGAAGCTTGATTCACCGCAAAATGTTTTGGCTTCTCTCTCTTTTTTTTATTCTTGTTTCATAAAGATTTTTCTTTTGATTTTTTAGATTTTTACTTTTTTGCATTGATCAAAAAAGTAACAAAAAAATCTAGCCTTGGACTTTACTCAGCACTTTAATTATTTACTTTTTGGACTTCGTGAATAACTAAAGTTATTTCGGCGGTCAAATTGATTTTTGATTTCTAAAACAAAAGAACTCATCTTCCTTACAGTCAGATTCATACAGCTTTTATTTTTACGAAACCTTCAAATATTTGACACTTGCCTGCAAATCCTATGGCGAGTAAATGGGGTTATGGTGGTGAAAAAATTATTCTGTTGTACATATTTGTTTGGTTTATTGAATTGTGATTTTTTTATTATTGATTTTGTATTCTTTTATGATTCCGAAATTTTTAATTGTCTTTAAAATTTCATTTAAGCTTTGTTTTTTTCTTAAAACCCCAATAAACTCTTCGCTCTCAACTGACTTGTTTTTAAATTCGATTTCGACATCATACCATCTTGAGAGTACCTTCATCATTTCCTTTAATGATTTGTTTTCGAAACTGAAAATGCCATCTTTCCATGAAATTTCATTGTACACTTCTACTGTGTTTATTTTAAATGTGTTGGTTTTAAGGTTGTAGTTTGCTTGTTGATTAGGAATTAAGCTTTCTTTTTGATCCTTATAACTTACAGCTACTTTTCCTTCTACTAAGGTTGTGTAAATATTGGTTTCGTCTTTGTATGCCTTGATATTGAATTCTGTTCCTAATACCTCTACATTTTGGCCTTTGTTAATTACTTCAAATTTTGATCCTTTATGATTGGTGCTTGGAGATACATCGAAATATGCTTCACCATATACTAGTTCTACTTTACGAGCTTCCCCTTTTATAAAGCTTACAGGATATTTTAATTGTGTTTCGGAATTTAACCAAACTTCTGTGCCATCTGATAACGTGATTTGAAATTGACCACCTCTTGGAATTGTTAAATAATTGTAGGCAATTTGTTTGTTATTTGTTGGTTGTTGGTTGTGGGTAGATTGATAAATAATGTTTTCTCCATTACTTTCTGCATCTTGAGTTTGGTATTTTGTCCCTTTAGCGAGTGTAATGGTTGCTCCGTCTTCTAATGTTAAAGTTGCTTTGTCTGTACCAGATTGAATAGGTGCATTGCTAATAATAGGTTTGTCGTTTATATTTTTGAAGAGGTTATCTTTGAAAAAGAACGTTGTTGATATTATACCAATTACGGCAGCTGCAGCTGCATATTGCCAATAAAGTTTACGAACTTTTGATTTGCTTTTTGGCTTTACCTTTTGCCAATCTGCCTGTGTGTTTATGCTATTTTTTAAATCTTGACGTTCTTTGATACTAATTTTATCAGTCAGATTTTTAAAGATGTGTTTTTTATCTTCTTCGTTAAAAAGATCAGTTTTGTCTAAAGAAATTGGATACTCATTCTTTATTAAAGAAGCAGCTATTTGTTTAGATAAGGTTATTATTTTATTAAACATTGACATTATTATATAGGGTTATATATATTTAAGACAATGAAATGTTTTGAGGGGGTTAAAAAAAAGTTAATTATTTATCAATTTTTTTTATCGTAAGACTTTTTCTTGATATAAGTATTTAAAAAAGAAGGATTATTTTATTTAATTCTTTACTTTTTTGCATTGCCTAAAAACCCTTCGACTCCGCTCAGGATAGAATTCACAAAAAAGTATAGTTTTGGATTTTCGACTGTCAATTACGTTTTAACGCCATTTTCAAACTATTGACGTTCGCCTGCAAATCCTAAGGCAAGTTAGATTCTATTAATTTATTAAACAAAGATTAGTAGCATTACTTTAACTTACCGAATTGAAAATGTAGGCTATTAAAATAAAGTAATCTTTTAGTAAAGGTTTTAGTCTTTTGTAGGCAATCTTTTTCTGCCCTTTAACTGTATTTATAGAAATGTCCAATTCGTTTGCGATTTCTGCATTGGTATAGCCTTTAATACTTAATCGAATGATTTGTCCGCATCTATTAGGTAAGGTATTAATTGCATTTTCAATAATATTAGATGTTTCTAAAATTACTACTTCACGCAAAAAGAAAGGCGCTGTTTCGAGTTTTTCCATTTCATTGTTTGAAAAAAGGTCGGTTGATTTGTAGCGCTTGCTTTTTAAATAGTTTAGCGATTTATTTTTTACAGAAGTGTACAAATATGACTTAATTGTATTTTGATTTTTAAACTCAATTTTATCTTCCCATACCTTAATAAATACTTCTTGAACAATATCTTTTGAAGCTTCCATATTATCCAAATATTTATTCGAAAATAGACATAGGGAGACATATAACTTATCGAAAAGATTTTTATATTCTTTTAACGTTAATTGATACATGTCGATTTTTTGCACTGTATTATCTTGCTAATTTCCCGCCCAAATCTAAATAAAAGAAATTAAATCTTATGACGGGAAAGCAGATTTAATTTTTCTTTTACTAGTTCTGTTTCCTGTATTATTAGCCTATAGCATCGTTTTTATTGATGTTTTCTTTTTTATTTCTTTCCATTTTTAAACTTAATTCCATCATATCTTGACTGACTTTTGTTTCTATTACTTTGGCATAAATTTGTGTTGTGGCGATTTTTGTGTGTCCTAATAATTTTGAAACGGTTTCAATTGGAACTCCGTTAGATAAGGTTATTGTTGTTGCAAATGTGTGACGAGCGGTATGAAAAGTTAGGTTCTTATTTATCCCACATAGATCTGCAATTTCTTTTAAATAAGCATTTAACTTTTGGTTTGAAATATTTGGAAATAGTGTTTTTGTTTTTTTAGTTTTGATATGAAATCTATATTTTTCAATTAGCTCTTTTGCTTGTCTCAGGATTGGGATTTTTACTTTATTATGTGTTTTTTGTCGGTTTGTGATTATCCAGCGACCTCCATCTATGCCAATTGCAATATTATCCTCGTTGAGGTTCATTAAATCGATATAAGATAAGCCTGTGTAGCAGCTGAAAAGAAATAAATCTTTCACTAAAGTGAGTCTTTCAAATTCAAAATCTCTATCTATAATATTTTGTAATTCGTCTTCTCTTAAATATTCTCTTTCGTTTTTAATATATGTTGGTTTGAATTTAATAAAAGGGTCTTTTTCTATCCATTCCATTTTATAGGCTAGTGTTACCATTTTACGGAGCCTTTGTATGTGCTTCATTACCGTATTATTTTCCATTCGTTTTTGGTGGTCTAATGGAACATAAGAACGAAGAAATCTTTCGAAGTCAACTAAAAATCGATAGGTTAATCTCGATAAATAGATGTCTTGTGTTTTTCTCTTTGTGGTTAAAAATAGTTTGATATATCTCTGTGTTGTAAAGTAGTTCTTTAATGTACCATAAGTCAAAGATTCGCTCATTTGAGTATTGTGGTAATCTATTAAAGTTAATAAAGAATACTCTTCATTGTCTTCCCCTAAAAAGCGTGCCTTGATACTTTGTGAACAAATGAATACTTTTTCTTTTACAAGTTGGTCGTGAGCTTCGTAAATTCTATTCTTTACCAGGTCCAAATATCGATTTAACAACCGAGATTCTTGTTTGTTTCCTCTGGCTTTTCCTTTTACAGAATCCCATTCAGATAGAATTACTTTTCTCTTTAAACTAATGTTTGCTCTTTTACCATTTACAGTAATCCTAGCATATACTGAAACAGTGTTGTTTTTTGTACGTGAAGTAGTAACCCAAAAGAGTAGGCTAAATGTGGATTGTGATTGCATAGTTATCGTCTTTAAATTAAACATTTTTGCTTAGACGAGAGTCAAATTAACTATCTCAATTACAGTGTTTTAAGTGTCTATTCGGTTAACACTTTTTTAAAATTAAAAGTGT
>TARA_R110002050_G_scaffold110360_3_pt1 | contig 11977 bp, 9 predicted proteins | sample TARA_R110002050 | Tara Oceans TARA_R110002050 (sample SAMEA4396988) | marine metagenome | biome: Polar Biome; feature: [DCM] deep chlorophyll maximum layer (ENVO:01000326); material: water (ENVO:00002006), including particulate matter (ENVO:01000060) such as... | depth 25 m
CAATTTTTTTGTGAGCACAATTTTTTGACCATCTGTTAAAAATATAGTACTATAATTCCCATCAGATTCGGCGTATAAAATTTCATCACTCTCAAGAAAAAGTAACTTACCATCTGTATTGAGCGTGATTCGTTTATGTATGGATCTTGAATTGAAATTGAGCATTGCCATCTCTAATTTTTCAACAGAGAAATTTTTATTATTGAACTTTTTTATTTTGGTAATAGTTTCTTCAAGGTCATCTGTGTCAATAGGCTTTAGTAGATAATCTAAAGCTTCATTTTTAATTGCCTTTAGGGCGTATTGATTATATGCTGTTGTAATAACAACCGGAAAGTTTTTGTTGGTAAGCTTTTGAATGAATTGAAATCCATCCATTGTGGGCATTTCAATATCTAGAAAAAGACAGTCAGGAGTGTTTTTTTCTAGAAAGTCTAAAGCATCATGTGGGTTGGTAAACGAGGCTATAACATTAATTTCATCGCTGAAATTTGTGAGTTCCCAAGTTAAACTTTGCAATGCTTTTATTTCATCATCAACAATTACGGCCTGTAGCATATTAATAATATATTAATATAGAAAGTTAGGGAAAAATTGGGGGTTGTTTAGCTCTCAGGCACAAATTTGTATCAATGGAAGCAATTCTCGTATAATCGGTTGAAAAAGTAATAATGCTGTAACAATTCTCGTATTTTAAATTATTTGAAAGAAAAGGATTACATAATATGTGAAATGTGGTTCTCTTCAAAATTTGTAAAGGCAGTTTACACAAAAAAAAGGACAGGTTATACAATACTAACGTAGCTTTTTCCATCTTAATTTACCTTTATGGAGCAAGTTAGAATTAGTTTAAATTTTATTAACATGAGAAAATGCTGCATAATGTTTGCATTATTTATAGTGTTGTTGGTGATGGCTTCTAAAGTTTTGAAAGCCGATAATGAATTAAGCGAAAATTTGGTAGTCGAAAATGAAAATAAGGAGCAACCGATTATTCGACCATGATTTTTTTTATGTTAACGTGTAATCTATGATTCCAATACTATGTAAGTCTCTAAAATTATTTTTTTTCGGTTTTATACCGTTATTTCTGCTTTCTAGTGGATCAAAGCCAACTATAGACTACCCTGCTCTTAAAAGTGGGTCATGTAATTTTAATGTTACTGGTAAATATAATTTTAAAATTGAGGGGATAGCATCCTTTCAAAATAACATACAATTAGATGAACGGAATAATAATCATAATGAGTTAATACTAAATTTCGTCACGAATAATAATGATAAAGTACAAACAATCGAATTTGTAATTGCGTCTAACAAGATTGCTCAGAAAAAAACGTTTACGGGGTTTTATAGAATTAAAACCTTGAATGGCTTAATTAATGGGTTTGATGGTGTTTATGGTTTTGCAGATATAAATGGGCTGAACGAGCTTCCTTTTTTTATTAAAACAGGTGGTATCATAATTATTAAAAACCATGAAGATACCATTGACGGTAATCTAGAAGTACAGTTTAAAAATGCAAATGGAGAATCTTTGAATATCAAAGGTTCTTTTAGTGCTGATATAAAATTATAATTGCATAAATATAAGTACGGTTCTTTATGAAATAGTGTATGTTATTTTATTTCTGATGTTTTGAGCGCCAATATAAGTAAGGTTACGGCTTATCCGTATAATTACAGTCTAAGAAAAGGTTTCGGGGGAACTACCTTTATTAGTCTTGGTGGGCATTTTTCATAATATGAGCATTAGAGGGGCCGTACATTTTTATCAATTCTTCCATATTCCTAAGATTCTTTTAGTTAATATTAATAAACCACCTAGTATGATTTTTTATACTTTTTGGTTTATAATTGTTTTGTTTAATTTTAAAAAAAAGTTACTTCGAATTATCGATTAGCCTTAAGGCAATGAACATCACCTCTGAGCCTAGATTTCAACATTTTGTGTTAAAAACTTTGTTGCCTAAATGCTAAAACACCCTTTAAAAATTGAATGCATTTTTGAATCTTTGTTAGTCCCTACAAGAAGGTAGAATTCATCTTCTTTACAACTAATTTTTAAAAATTTAATTATATGTCCACAGCCCTAGAGCCTATATTGGAAGAAAATGCAGACCGATTTGTTATATTCCCAATTAAACACCACGATTTATGGGACTGGTACAAAAAATGTGAAGCTTGTTTTTGGACAGCAGAAGAAATTGATTTAAGTGAAGACTTAAATGATTGGAATAATAAATTGAATGAGGACGAGCGGTATTTTGTTAAACATATTCTTGCTTTTTTTGCCGCTTCTGATGGAATCGTAAATGAAAATTTAGCTGAGAATTTTGTAAGTGAAGTACAATATGCCGAGGCCAAGTTTTTCTACGGATTTCAGATTATGATGGAGAATATCCATTCAGAAACATATTCTTTATTAATCGACACCTATGTAAAGGACGAGAAAGAAAAGAATATACTTTTTAAGGCTTTGGAAAATTTTCCTGCAATTAAGAAAAAAGCTGATTGGGCGTTGAATTGGATAGAGTCTCCAAGTTTTGCAGAGCGGCTAATTGCCTTTGCTGCTGTTGAAGGTATTTTCTTTTCAGGTGCTTTCTGTTCAATTTTCTGGTTAAAGAAAAGAGGTTTGATGCCAGGCTTAACTTTTTCTAATGAGTTGATATCTAGGGATGAAGGAATGCATTGCGACTACGCTGTTCATTTGCACAACAAACATTTAATCAATAAGGTGCCAAAAGAGAGAATCACTGCGATTTTGACCGAAGCACTAGATATAGAACGTGAATTCATTACAGAATCGTTACCAGCAAGTTTAATTGGAATGAATTCTAAATTGATGACACAGTACCTAGAGTTTGTTACCGATAGACTTCTTGTTGAACTGGAGTGCGATAGGGTTTATAATACTACAAACCCGTTCGATTTTATGGATATGATTTCATTACAGGGAAAAACAAACTTCTTTGAAAAAAGAGTTGCTGAATATCAAAAAGCAGGGGTAATGAATAACGATGAAGAAAATCAGAAAATTAGCTTCGATGCAGATTTTTAAATTTTATGAAAGCCTGAATATGGCCAGAACACTTGATAAGAATTTTTACTCATTATAGAGAATAACAAATTTAATTTTCGCCTACATTTTTTAGTTACGTTTACCCTATAGCTAAATCTTGATGGCTTTGATGACCAATAGTGATAACCTTTAAAAAATAACAGTAGCCACATGTATGTATTAAAAAGAGACGGAAGAAAAGAGTTAATCATGTTTGACAAGATTACGGCTCGAGTAAGAAAATTATGTTACGGACTTAATGGGCTTGTAGATCCTTTGAAAGTAGCTATGCGTGTTATTGAAGGTCTATATGACGGGGTTACGACCTCAGAATTGGATAATCTTGCGGCAGAAATCGCTGCAACAATGACGACTACACACCCAGACTATGCAAAATTGGCTGCTCGTATTTCTGTTTCAAATTTACATAAGAATACAAAGAAGTCGTTTTCTGAAACTATGGAAGACCTTTACTTGTACGTTAATCCAAGAACAGGTAAAAAAGCACCACTATTATCAGACGAGGTGTACAAGGTTATTGCTGATAATGCAGAGCTTTTAGATTCTACAATTATTTATAACCGTGATTTTGGCTATGATTACTTCGGTTTTAAAACATTAGAACGCTCTTATTTATTAAAGTTGAACGGTAAAATTGCTGAGCGTCCACAGCATATGTTAATGCGTGTATCTGTTGGTATCCATTTAAATGATTTGGACTCTGCGATAGAAACGTATGAGTTGATGTCTAAGAAGTACTTCACCCACGCTACACCTACATTGTTTAATTCTGGTACACCAAAACCTCAAATGTCATCATGTTTTCTTTTGGCTATGAAAGATGATAGTATTGATGGTATTTATGATACGTTGAAGCAAACTGCCAAGATTTCACAATCTGCTGGGGGTATTGGTCTTTCTATACATAATGTAAGGGCTACAGGTTCTTATATTGCTGGTACAAACGGAACATCCAATGGAATTGTTCCCATGTTACAGGTATTTAACGATACCGCTCGTTACGTTGATCAAGGAGGCGGAAAACGTAAAGGAAGTTTTGCTATCTATATGGAGCCATGGCATGCTGATATTTATGAGTTTCTTGACTTGAAAAAGAATCATGGAAAAGAAGAAATGCGTGCTAGAGATTTATTCTATGCAATGTGGATTTCTGATTTGTTCATGAGAAGGGTAGAAGCAAATGAAGATTGGACATTGATGTGTCCTAACGAATGTCCTGATTTGTATAATAGACATAGTGAGGAGTTCGAAAAGCTGTATCTTAAATACGAGGAAGAAGGTAAAGGTCGTAAGAAGGTTAAAGCACGTGAACTATGGGAGAAAATCTTAGAATCACAGATTGAGACCGGTACACCGTACATGTTGTATAAAGATGCTGCCAACCGAAAAAGTAATCAGAAAAACCTGGGTACTATACGTTCTTCTAACTTATGTACCGAGATAATGGAGTACACCTCCCCCGATGAGGTTGCTGTATGTAACTTGGCTTCTATAGCCTTGCCAATGTTTATTAAGAATGGGGAATTCGACCATAAAGAATTGTTCAAGGTTACAAAACGAGTAACTAAAAACTTGAATAAAGTAATTGATAGAAACTACTATCCAGTTAAAGAAGCAGAAAATTCGAACATGCGTCATAGACCAATTGGTCTTGGAGTTCAAGGTTTAGCTGATGCTTTTATAATGCTACGTTTGCCATTTACAAGTGATGAAGCTAAGAAGTTGAATCAAGAAATTTTTGAAACCTTGTATTTTGCCGCAGTAACAGCATCGGTAGAAATGGCAAAAGAAGAAGGTCCTTATTCTACTTTTAAAGGTTCGCCTATGTCTAAAGGAGAATTTCAACACAACATGTGGGGAATTAAAGATGACGAATTATCTGGAAGATGGGACTGGGAAAAATTAAGAAAGGAAGTTGTGAAAAACGGGGTGCGTAATTCATTATTAGTCGCTCCTATGCCAACAGCTTCTACCTCTCAAATATTAGGTAATAACGAATGTTTCGAGCCTTATACTTCTAATATTTATACTAGACGTGTACTATCTGGAGAATTCATTGTGGTTAACAAGCACCTTTTAGAGGATTTAGTAGGTCTTGGAATGTGGAACGAGAACATGAAGCAAGATTTAATGCGCGCTAATGGCTCAATTCAACATATAGAGACGATACCAAAAGACATAAGAGATTTATATAAGACCGTTTGGGAGCTAAGTATGAAAGATATCATCGATATGTCTAGGCATAGAGGTTACTTTATTGATCAAAGTCAATCTTTGAATTTATTTATGGAGAATGCAAACTATTCGAAATTGACTTCGATGCATTTTTATGCTTGGAAAAGTGGCCTAAAAACGGGAATGTATTACTTACGTACCAAAGCTGCGGTAGATGCAATTAAATTTACCTTAGATAACTCTAAGAAGAAGGAAGTTCCAGTAGCCGAGGCTGTTGAAGCAGAAGTGGTTACATCTGTCGTAAATAATGCGGTTGTAAGTACAGAAGCAACTGTTTCTAAGGTTGCTCCACAAGCTGAAATAGATATTAAGCCGATGTCTCCACAAGAGATGAAAGAAATGATTGCAAGGGCTAAGGAAGGTCAAGCAGATGATGATTGTTTAATGTGTGGTTCTTAAGCATTCCGGCTAATACATAATAAAAAAGCCTCCTTAAATAAGGAGGCTTTTTTATTTGCGGCTAAAGCCGAGGTTAAGTCAGGGGATTCTTATTTATCATTTTTGAGATAGGGCTTCAACACAGTTGTAAATAATAAGGCAGCTGCGTAGATTATCAAAATGGTGACGTACTTTTCCATAGCTTAAGTATTGAATTATAAGTTATGTACGAATAAATTCTACTTTTGGATTACGGAAATTTTATAGTGTCATTAAATAGACTGTTAAATACTAATCTTATGACGTTTTTAATGCTCATCCATTTAAAGATTAGTTTTAATCGATAAAATTCAAAAGAATCGGTTTTTGTCTTCTTATAGATATAATAAGATAATTTGGAAGCCAGAAATAAACCGGCGTAGACAAATAATGTGTTTAGGTATTGGGACATGCACAAAAGAACGAATAAGTAAGTTTATTCTTACAAATATATAATGCATTTCATCGAAAAAAGATAATATTTCGATGAAATGCATTCTTTTTCCTTGTCTAATTGCTTTGAGGGGTGGTTTTAAAGATAAAGAGTTATGGGAGGTTATAAAAAGTTGTCTTCATGCTTATATGCATCTATAACTGCTTGCTCGCCTTCTTTTCCATCTTTAGAGTTACCATGTTCCATTCCAAGAACACCATCAAAGTCTTTTTCATGAATCCATTTAAAAACGTTTCGGTAATTTATTTCACCTGTAGTAGGTTCGTTTCTACCAGGGTTATCTCCAATTTGTATATAGGCTATTTCATCCCAGGTAAGGTTCATATTGTGTATTAAATGGCCTTCATTTTTTTGCATATGATAGATATCGTACAGTATTTTACACGATGGGCTATCTACACCTTTACAAATTAAATAAGTTTGCTCAGAGGTCTGTAAATGAAGATCAGGGGAATCTGATAATGGTTCTAACACCATGGTCAATCCGTGTGGTTCAAGAATCTCTGCACCTCGGCGCAATGCTTCTATGACATTGGCATTTTGAATACCTATAGGTAAATTTCTTTCATAACCACCAGGCACAACCGTCATCCATTTGGCATTTACCCGTTTTGCGGTATCAACAGCTCTTCTGCATCCATCCAAAAAAATATCAAGATGTTCTTGTTTTCCAGCTGCCAAAGTATTCTCCATGTTACCGCCTTTATCTACGACAAATACACCCATGGTCATACCTCGCTTTACTAAGGTTTCACCAATCTTTTCCTGAAGGGCTATATCTCGCTTCATCATGTTATTATCCTCAAAAGCAGTAAAACCTTGATCTGCCATGAAATTTAGCTGGTCGATAGGGTCATCACCGGCAAGATGTTTGAACATGCCTAAATGTGGTGCGTATTTCAAATTGAATTGATGCGCATTCGTAGTACCGATAATCGAATTGGCGAATGATAGTGTGTTGCCTAAACTTATTGCTCCCGTACTAAGGGCTGTTTTTTGAATGAAGCTTCTTCTTTTCATTTTCTAAATATTAAAACTAAAAAAGCCAAGAGATAGAAAAATCTGACTCTTGGCTAGTTTGTAATTGATTAATTTATTGGTTTATAAAGACCAGTCTTTGCCGCCAGTTAATTCTTGAACATCTGCACAAGCGATGTACTCACCTGGTACAGGTAAGTAAGCCAAAACTTCTTCGCCAACATATTCTGAAGCTTTGTAACCCCAAATTGCTAGTCCACGTAAGTTATTTGCAAAGGCAAACCTTGTAGTTTCATCATCTAACGTAGAAGTTTTGCCTTCTGCAAGAGCTTCTGAATAGCTTGTTATAGATTCAAGCATTTTTGTTTGATCATTTTTTGAGTATTTCAATGAGCTAGATAATACAGGCTCTAAATCTTCAGATGTTAAATCTGCAGCTTTTTCCTTTCCAGAATCTGCTAACGCCTTATCCATAAATTTCCCCATAGACATTTTGAACATATCTTGTTTTTCTTTCTCCATTACGTCATTGGCAAACTTGTCGATGAAAATATCAACTTGAACCTCTGATGCTGATGGGGTGTCTGTTTTTGGTAAAATTAAATCAACTAATTTGGTCAATACACTTCCTTCTTCTTCCGTTAAGAATTCTGGTGTCCAAGTAATTGCAGGTTCATTTTTACAGCTCTGTACAAGACCTAGTAAGGTTGGAGTGGCCACCATATATCCAAGTGACAGTCCCATATTTTTTAATACGCGTCTTCTATCCATTATATATTTCCTTTTTTAAGTTCCTGAGCGGCATGGTTAGCTGCCCTAGCCGTAAAGGCCATATATGTTAACGAAGGGTTCACACAACTTGCAGAAGTCATGAAAGAACCATCTGTTACATATACATTTGGAACGTCGTGTAATTGATTGTTTCCGTTTAATACAGAAGTTTTTCTATCTCTACCCATACGAGCAGTACCCATTTCGTGAATTCCTAACCCAAGTGCACCAGGATTGTCATATGGGGTAACATCTTTCAAGCCTGCTTTTGTCAACATGTCGACTGCAGATTGTTTCATGTCTTCTCGCATTTTCCATTCGTTCTCTTTGAATTCTGCATCAAACGTAACAGTTGGTAAACCCCAATCATCTAGTTTATCATAATCTAGAGTAAACCTGTTTTCTTCATAAGGAAGTACTTCTCCAAAACCGGTCATACCAAATTGCCAACCTCCTGGTTTTAATGCTGCCTCCTTCATTTCTGCCCCGTAAGCAAATTCTGCAACAGAGTCTTCCCAGTTTCCTCTTGAAGCGCCACCTTGGTATCCAAACCCTCGCTTGTATGCAGTAGTGTTCGAATCACCTCCTAAATTTCTAAACCTTGGTATGTAGATCCCGTTTGGTTTTCTTCCTTTATAGAATTTGTCTTCAAAACCATCAAAATTACCTCGAGCGCCTACACCTAGATGATGGTCCATAATATTACGACCAAGTTGGTCAGACTCGTTACCCATACCATTAGGGAACGTATCAGATTTTGATTGCATTAATATTGATGTTGAAGCAATGGCCGATGCACAAAGGAAAATCACCTTTGCTTTAAACTCATATGTTTCTTTGGTTACACGGTCAATTACTTTGACCCCAGTAGCTTTTTTGGTTTTTGGATCGTAGATTACTTCATGTACAATCGAATCTGGTCTTAACGTCATATTACCTGTGGCCTCTGCAGCTGGTAATGTTGAAGAAAGACTACTGAAATAAGCGCCAAAAGGACACCCTCTTATACATCTATTTCTAAATTGGCACTTACTTCTGCCATCGAATTGTTTTGTTCCGGTTAAATGTGCTACACGACCAGCGGTTACCACACGACCATCAAAATTTTCAGCAACTTTTTCTCTAAACTCTTGCTCAACGCAGTTTAAGTCCATCATTGGAAGAAATTGTCCGTCGGGCAATTGTTCCAATCCTAAGTTTTCACCACTTACACCAATGTAAGATTCAACCTTATCATACCATGGTGAAATATCTTTATAGCGAACTGGCCAATCAACAGCTATATTTTCTTTCTTATTTGCAGTAAAATCAATATCACTCCAACGGTAACTATGCCGGCCCCATTGTAGTGAACGACCACCTACGTGATAACCACGCATCCAATCGAAACGTTTGGTTTCATTGTATGGGTGTTCTTTGTCGTTAACAAACCACATATTGCTAGCTTGACTTGTGGTGTATCCAGTTCTATTCTGTTTAGGCTGTTGTTCAATGATTTCTTTTGTTGGCGCACCTGCATTCGGAAAATCCCAAGGATCTTTATTTGCAGTTACATAGTCTTCTATATGCTTTACCATTCGACCACGTTCTAAAACCAATGTTTTTAGGCCTGCTTCACATAATTCTTTAGCGGCCCAACCACCACTAATTCCTGTTCCTACAACAATGGCGTCATAGGACTCTTGTTCTTCGTTATAATAAAATTTGCTCATAAAAGTTGTTTATTCTCTAAATTTATTAAATATAAAATTAATTCTATACATTTAATGTCCATTCTTCTTGCGAAATTCGCTAAAATTAGAATCTAGTTAGATTAATGTATTAATTATTAATTTTAACGCTAACTGTTAAGGTTATATTTCAAACAACAACAAACTACCAAACATGAAAAGAAAAAATTTTATTCGAATTGCCTCAGCTGTAGGTATTGGAATCTCGTTACTAGGAACTTACGCTTGTAAGGAAACGAAAAAAGAAAAAGTAGAAGATTCTGAAATCGTTGAAAGTGATAGTAACTCAGAGCCATTTTTTGAATTATCATTGGCACAATGGTCCATACATAAAATGATTAATGAAGACGGTGTAGATCCATATTCGTTTGCCGAAAAAGCAAAAAATTGGGGATTTACCGGACTGGAGTATGTGAGTCAACTGTATAATCCTGAATTGGCGGATGCAAATTATTCTGAAGAGGCAATGGCAAATTTTGTAGCTAAATCTAATGCAGAGGCAAAAAAGTACGGAATGAAGAATGTATTGATCATGATAGATGGTCAAGGTAACTTAGCTGTTAACGACGAAGCTGAAAGAAATGAAACGGTTGAAAAACATAAAAAATGGGTTGATGCGGCAGCTGCTATGGGATGTCATGCCATTAGAGTTAATCTAAATGGTAGTACTGTGCCAGAAGAATGGATCAAGAATTCTGTAGACGGACTAACAAAATTAGCTACTTATGCGAAAACCAAAAATATCAACATATTGGTAGAAAACCATGGCGGTTTATCATCTAACGGTGAACTTCATGCAGAAGTAATGAAAACCGTAAACATGGATAACTGCGGATCTTTACCCGATTTCGGTAATTTCTGTATAGAACGTAAGCCAGAAAGTTGGGATTGTTTAAAGGAGTATGACAAATACAAAGGTGTTAAAGAATTAATGCCATTCGCTAAAGCGGTAAGTGCAAAATCGAATAATTTTGACGCGAATGGGAATGATACAGGGATAGATTATGTTAAAATGCTTAAAATAGTAAAAGAAGCAGGTTATACGGGTTTTATAGGTGTTGAGTATGAAGGTACAGAAATAAGTGAAGAAGCTGGAATAATTGCTACCAGAGATCTTTTATTAAAAGCTGCAAAAGAAATAGAATAATCTAGACTGAATCGAATATGAAGGCCTTTTTTAATGAAATTTTTGATTACAATTTTCAGTGTAATAAAAAACTGATCGATGAATGTTTAGGACTATCTGAAATTTCACCAAGAACTAAAAGTTTATTTAGTCATATACTAAATGCACATCATATTTGGAATGCTCGAATATTACAAAAGGCAACTGAGTATGATGTTTGGCAAGAACATGATATTAAAGATTGGGCCGATATACATTATGAGAATCAACGCAGCTCTTTTGAAATTTTAACCAATGCTGACAGATTTGATAAACGTATAGATTATGAAAATTCTGAGGGTAGACTTTTTACCAATACCTTAAAAGATATGCTGTTTCATATTGTAAATCATTCTACGAATCATAGAGGGCAGATAGCCGTAGAATTTAAAAGCAATGGTTTGACTCCTGTTGGCTTGGATTATATTCATTATAAAAGATAGATGAAGAACAAAATAAGGGCACAACTTTGCTTTATGATGTTTTTAGAGTTTTTTATTTGGGGAGCATGGTTTGTTACCCTTGGTACATTTCTCGTAAATAATTTAAAAGCTACAGATGGGGAAATCGCATTAGCATTTTCAACACAATCTTGGGGAGCAATAATCGCTCCCTTTGTTATTGGAATTATTGCTGATAGGTATTTCAATGCTGAACGTATTTTAGGAATTCTACACCTTTTAGGTGCTGTTCTCATGTATTTCATGTATCAAAGTACAGAATTTAATGCGTTTTATCTTTTAGTCATGGGTTATATGATTCTATATATGCCCACTCTGGCATTAGTTAACTCAGTGTCATTTAATCAAATGAAGAACCCCGCCAAAGAGTTTTCAATGGTAAGGGTATTTGGAACAGCAGGATGGATTATTGCCGGACTATCAATTAGTTATATTTTTAATTGGGACCAAGGGGAAAATATTGGGGACGGACTCCTGAGAAATACTTTTTTAATGACTGCTATTGCATCGTGCATTCTAGGGGTATTTAGTTTTACATTGCCTAAAACGCCACCTAAAGCCAAAAGTGCCAATAAGCTTAACCTAAAAGAAATCTTAGGATTAGATTCGCTTAGTTTATTCAAGGATAAAAACTTTTTGATTTTCTTTATTTCGTCGGTTTTAATTTGCATTCCATTGGCCTTT
>TARA_R110002050_G_scaffold99409_6_pt1 | contig 11975 bp, 11 predicted proteins | sample TARA_R110002050 | Tara Oceans TARA_R110002050 (sample SAMEA4396988) | marine metagenome | biome: Polar Biome; feature: [DCM] deep chlorophyll maximum layer (ENVO:01000326); material: water (ENVO:00002006), including particulate matter (ENVO:01000060) such as... | depth 25 m
CAGTTTAAAGATGCCTTTTTAGGTAACGCGCAGGCAGAAGCGCCCCGTATTACGGATAGCCAAAAATGTTTGCGTGTTTCGGGTAAGCACAACGATTTAGAAGAAGTAGGTCATGATACTTATCACCATACCATGTTCGAAATGCTGGGCAACTGGAGTTTCGGCGACTATTTTAAAACCGACGCGATCAGCTGGGCTTGGGAGTTACTGACCGGGGTATTTGGCATCGACCCCGATAAATTATACGTTACGGTTTTCGAAGGCGACAAAGAAGATCGCTTAGAACGCGACAGCGATGCTGCCCAAGAATGGGAAAAGTGGATTGCCAAAGAGCGCATTCTAAACGGAAATAAAAAAGATAACTTTTGGGAAATGGGCGCCACTGGCCCTTGTGGCCCTTGCTCTGAAATCCACATCGATTTGCGCGATAAGGCCGAAAAAGCTAAAATTAGCGGCGCCGATTTAGTAAACCAAGATCACCCCCAAGTGGTAGAAGTGTGGAACTTGGTATTTATGGAGTTCAACCGCATGGCCGATGGTAGCCTTAAAAAACTCCCTGCGCAGCACGTGGATACGGGTATGGGCTTCGAGCGTTTATGCATGGCCCTGCAGGGGGTGCAGTCTAATTATGATACCGACGTATTTCAACCTATCATTAAAAAAATTAGCGCTATCACTGGCGTAGATTACGGTAAAAATGAAAAGAGTGATATCGCCTTGCGCGTTATTGCCGATCACCTGCGTGCTGTGGCTTTCGCTATTGCAGATGGCCAACTAACCTCCAATACCGGCGCTGGTTACGTAATACGTCGCATTTTAAGAAGGGCGATTCGCTATGGCTTCTCTTATCTTAATGCCAAAGAAGCTTTCATTTATAAGTTAATCGACACCCTTGCCGATCAAATGGGTGAGGCATTCCCTGAACTCTTAAAGCAAAAGGAATTAGTAAGTCGCGTTATTCAGGAAGAAGAAAATTCATTCTTACGCACTTTAGAAACAGGATTAAACCGCTTAGATCAAATCTGCCTAGAGCATAAAGATGGGCCTATTGCTGGAGCCTTGGTTTTTGAACTGTACGACACCTTTGGTTTTCCACCCGATCTTACAGGCTTAATTTTAAAGGAAAGAGGACTCAGTTTTAACGAGCGTGAATATGACGCCGAAATGACGCAGCAAAAAGAGCGCGCCAGAGCCTCCAGTAAAGTAGATACAGGCGACTGGGTAATTATTGAAGAAGACGATAAAGAAGAATTTGTTGGTTACGATCACACCGAAGCTAAGGTACGCGTCACACGCTACCGCGAAGTTTTAGCGAAAAAGAAAAAGCAATACCAATTAGTTTTAAACCTCACTCCTTTTTACCCCGAAGGTGGTGGCCAAGTTGGTGATACAGGGAAATTGGTTTCCGAAAACGAAAGTCTGGAAATACTGGATACTAAAAAAGAGCACGGGCTAATTATACATTTCAGCGATAAGCTTCCGCAAGATGTGTCTCAACCTTTTCAAGCGATTGTAAATGCAAAAAAGCGTGAAAACACCAGTCTTAACCACTCGGCCACTCACCTCTTACACCAGGCCCTTCGCGAAGTATTAGGCACACACGTAGAGCAGAAAGGGTCATTGGTAAATGATCAACATCTGCGCTTTGATTTTAGTCATTTTAGCAAATTAACCAAGGAAGAAATTGATGCCATCGAAGACTTAGTAAACCTAAGAATTCGCGCTAATTTTGGTTTAGAAGAATTTCGTCAAATCCCGATCGACGAAGCCAAAAGCATGGGCGCCATGGCCCTATTTGGTGAAAAATACGGCGATACCGTGCGCGCCATCAAATTTGGCGAAAGCATTGAACTTTGCGGTGGAATTCACGTACCAGCTACTGGCAAAATCGGCGTTTTCACTATTGTAAGTGAAGGAGCCGTTGCCGCAGGCATTCGTCGTATTGAAGCTTTTACCGGGGCCAAAGCCCAAGATTTTTACCGCGCTAAAGTGGATTTACTGCACGAAGTTCAGCAGGAGCTTAAAAACCCTAAAGACCTAGTGTCGGCTTTGGCCAATCTTAAAAGCGAAAACCAAGGACTGAAAAAGCAAGTAGAAGCTTTTCAAGCTGCTCAGGCCGCCCAAGAAAAGAAGAATTGGGCCACGGGACTGGAAAGTGTTGATGGTTTTGATCGCCTAATTTTAGAAAGTAAATTAGATGCCAAATCAATTAAAGACGCTCTTTTTCAATTAAAAGCTGAATATCCACGTTTAATAGCGGTGGTAGGTAGTCGTGCCGATGATAAAGCGCAAATTGCCGTGGCCATTGGCGACGAACTTTTGGCCGCAAAAGATTGGAAGGCAGGCGATTTAGTAAAAGAGTTTGCCTCCGAAATTCGCGGCGGCGGTGGTGGACAAGCTGCTTTTGCCATGGCTGGCGGTACTTACCCTGCAGGATTAGATAAAGCGCTTAACAAAGCCAAAGAATTATTAAATTAAGCACATGAAAAAACTTATTCTCCTTAGTTTACTAGTAAGTAGTCTTAGCGCTTGGGCGCAGCCCGACGATGAGATTGTTTATTACACCGACAGCAAGGTTACTCAATCGAAATTTCGCTTGCACCTTAATGCTAATCCCTACTATACTGACATGCGTCTTATTAACAATGACGCTGCCAGTACGTTGATCAACTCTTTTAGTGAGGATAATAAAACTAAGGGTGGTTTCGCTTTTAATTTCGGCCTAGACCTTTTCTATGAATTAGCCCCTTCTTTCCATGTTGGTTTGGGGGTAAATCGCGCATTTGGTCGTTATACGGTAGAAGGTATTAGTCTAGACTTAGATGGTGATGGCACTTATTTCAATGCTAACGATGAAGTAGAGGTTAGCATGATTTCCGTTCCACTAAAGGTAAATTTCAACACCAGTATTTCCGACGTATTTAGCCTAGAAGTAATTCCCATGGTGGAGATGAATTTCTTAGATAGCTATGTTGCTAATATAAATTACAGCGACCCCAGTATTGACGACACTGTCTTAAACTTAAGCGACGATTTACGCGACTTTAACTGGACAGTAGGCCTTTCCCTAGGTGGCACCTACTGGTTTAGCGATAATTGGGGAGTTTTTGTACGTGCTTCGGCCAAATACATGCTGAATGATATGATTGCCAAAGATTGGCCGCGTGAGACTCTGATTAATTTCGGGGGAAACCTAGGTTTACAGGTAAAGTTCTAATCCCCATAAAACATAGATTAAGGAACTAAAACGGCCTCGATATTATCGGGGCCGCTTCCGTCATTAGCGGTAAAGCTTAAAGATATTTGGGAAAAAGAAGCATTGGCTTGCCCCGATCCTTGAAAGGAAATTCCGCCACTATTTTGATTGGGAATGGTCATGCTATTGCCTGAAATGAGCGCTACTACGTTAGTGCCGGTTTCATTGTAAAGACCCGCTATAACAATCTCATCGTCTTGCGTTCCCGCACTAATATTTACCGAATAAAACTGGGGATGGTTAATACCCGTATTTTCTGTAACCTGCCACACACCAAGGTATTTAGCACGATTAGCCAGCGGATCTTCCGTGGTGTCATCTGGCGCACAGCCTAATGCTAAACCCAGTAAAATCGCGACAATGGGAAACCAAAATTTTATTCTTAAGCTTTTCAATTTTATTCTTTTTCACCTTTTTTAGTGGCATAGGTTTTATTTAAACCCTCTACTACTATATCGGTAATATCCCACTCAGGGTTGGCTGCTAAAACACTAGATGTTGGATCGAAGCTAAAAATAAAGTCATAACCCATTTCTACTTTCAGGCTATCGAGAAGCTCATCCATATCTTCCTTTAGCAATAGGGTTAATTCCTGCTCTTCCATCGCTAAGGCTTGGCTTTGCTCATCGCGGTACATCATAAGCTCTTGCTGCTTTTGCTGCAACTCCGCTTGTGCTTGTTGAATTTGTTGCGGACTCATATTGACTGCTTGCTGCTCCAAAATGGTAATATTCTCTTGAAATGCTTTTGACTTTCTGGCTAAATCAGCTTCAATATTTTTTGCTCTGCCCTCCAGTTTTACTTTAAGATCTTGGTGATACTCATACTTAGCAACCAAACTATCGGTATTAACATAAGCTAAGCGTAATTCTCCTGCACTTTTGGCTGGCATTTCTTTGGTTTGGCTTTCGCCAGATGCGCTCGAAGCATTATTATTCTGAATCAGCAGGTAAATCACTCCAATTAGAGCTAAAGAGGATAGTATAGTACTAAGATTTTTCATCGTTTAATTTTTTGCAAAATTAGTGATTGATTTAGTTTAATACCTGAGTTCTACTATAAATAAGCGTTTCTAAAATTTAATATTAGAAACGTTTAAGCATAGGCTCTGTATTTAAGATAAAGAAGACTAAAAATCAAAGTGATAGCTAAATCGAAAATCTAAAAACTCAGCCACCTGTGCATGCGCTTTTAAGGCTGGTCCCAGACCGAAATTTGGCCAAGGATAATAGAGCAAATAGTAGCGTTGAAACCAATCTGCCTGAGCGCCGTATTCTTTGTGCAAATAAAAGCCCGCTTGCTGTCCGAAGCGGAATTTCCCTAAAATAAACTCGTGGCCTAGCAATGCGGCGGCTTGCCAACTATCTTCTTGACCAGCTACTCTTTCAATTTGATCTTGATAAGCGTAATTCTGAACGATTGACAAGCCCGCAGTAAATCCTGATATCCTAGCCCATTGCTGATGATAATGCGCACTAATTCCCAATACTAAATAAGTAACATCCTGCTCATTAAAAGCATCACCGACCGTAGCACCTGCTTGAGCGGCCCAAAAAGAATTGAGTGAGAAAGCGCGCGTTTCTTGTTGCCGCCAATTAGAAGTCCCCTTGCTTAAATTAAAACTAACTGGCGCTAGACTGTAATCCAGCTGCAATGCTAAGCTGGGATAATTTAAGCCCTTATTGGGTTCGCGAATACCGCCGTTGGAAACGTGGTTATAGCGGGCGCGTAAGCCTAAAAACCATTGCTCATCTAGGGAAACCGAGAAACCTGCCCCGACCATAACAAAGGCTGAAAGCGGTAGGCTATAACTTAAGTTTAAAGGATTGCTTTCGGCATCGAAAGGCTGCGTTAAAGCGCTTAAACCGACACCTCCCCGAAAATGAAAAAAGAGCCGATTGGATAATTTATACCAGGGCTCGAGATAGCCATAGAGAGGGAAACCCGAACCTAAAACCGCTTGATTATTGTAATAATGCCAACCCGTGCTTAGTCCAATGCGAGGATAACAATTGCAGGTTTGATAATTAGCATTACTGATACGCCACTGAGAATAATCAATATTTATTGCGCGGGGATAAGACTGCCCAATGGGAGCCACATCTTGACTGTGTAAAAAGAGAAAACCATAATCACCACTAAGAGAGAGCACTGCGGCCTTTTGAGCGTGAATTTTTAAACTTAGGAGCAGCAAAAAGATCAATTTTACAGCTCTCATACTCTAGAAATTTAGTTTCCCTACTAAATGGGGATACAGCAAATCTAACCATTGGCGCTGCATTTTCGCCGAAAAATGTAAGCCATCGGAAGCAATAAGACTGGCATCATTAAGAGCGTTGCGACTGAGTGTTGTGATATCTACAAACTGCACCCCTTCTGCGAGGGCGATTTGCTCTTGAGCCGCATTAAAATTATCGATTTGTTCGGAAATAAGTGCCCGGTTACCTGCTCCAGCTGGGCTAATACCCCAATCGGGTATACTTAACACTAAAACGCGACTGCTATCGCCATCTGCGAAGGCAATGGCTCGATGTAATAATTGGCTAAACTCGTTTTCGTATTCGCTAATCGAACGTCGTTGGTATTGGTTATTTACTCCAATTAAAATAGTTACCAAGTTAAAATTAGAATCAGGTTGAGCCGCATTAATGCCATTTTTCAGATCAGCGGTAGTCCAGCCATTTTGTGCAATTACCTGCACAAAAAGACTATCAATAGTAGCTTCCTGTCGCGCGCTATCGGCAAAAATTTGGGGATAGGCTTTTTCTGGGCCAATGGCAGTCCCGATGGTATACGAATCGCCTAAAGCCAAATACCGAAACCGCAAGGGAGGCATTTGTGTATTTACCTTTACTACTTGTGCCTCATTTTTGGAGCAGGCAAATAAGGATATTATCAAAACGAATAGTAAAGATCTGCGCATGGATTTCTTTTTTGCTAATTTAATAAGGGAAGCTTAAACTTGAGTGCGACTTTAAATTTGGTTTAAATCCTTTTTAAAAGACTAAGGCTTTAATGGGATCGAGCATTAATTCTTCCGTTTAAAAAGGCCTTGAGGATTGTTATTGCCGTGAATGAAAAAACTGAGGCTATAAATTATTATCGCAACACGTTAATTACCTTCGCGCCATGGAAATCACATCGGCCGAATTTTTATTGAGCAATACGGACATCACTAAATGTCCGCAAGATGGTAAAAACGAATACGCCTTTATTGGACGTAGTAATGTGGGTAAGAGCAGTCTTATTAATAAACTCGTTGGTAAGAAAAACCTCGCACACACCTCAGGGAAACCTGGTAAAACCCAGTTAATCAACCACTTTACCATTAACGATTCTTGGTATTTAGTAGATTTACCGGGCTATGGATACGCTAAAGTTAGCAAGACCAGCCGTAGCAAGTTTCAGAAAATGATTGAGGATTACATTCTCGAGCGCCCCACATTAATCAACCTTTTTGTTTTGATCGACTCAAGACATGAGCCTCAAAAAATTGATTTAGAATTTATGGAGTGGTTGGGTGAAAGCGGCATTCCTTTTAGCATGGTTTTCACGAAGATTGACAAGTTAAAAAGCAATCAGCTTAATAAGAACTTGAAGATTTACAATACCAAAATGCTAGAAACTTGGGCTGAGCTACCCATGCAGTTTTCTACCTCAGCGGAAAGCGGCGCGGGTAAGGCCGAAATCCTTAGCTATATTGGTCAAATCAATAGTAAGCTTCAATCTAAATAAAGAAGTATAGTCTTAAGAAACGCGTAATGCTAGTACGCGGCATTTCTATTTTAAATTAAAAATCTAGAACGCCACTTTTTAGGCTTTCTAGCTACTACTTTTTTTTTAAAAATTTCTATCTTCCCGTCCTCAATTTTTCCCCATGAAATACCTCGTACCTTACGATTTCACCCCTATCACTAGAATAGCTTTAGAGCATGCTTTAACTATTTCTGAAGCTGATGCAGAAAGCGAAATTCAAGTCTTACATATTGTTAAAAGCGAAAAAGAACAAAGTAAAGCTGAAAGTCTTTTTGAAGAGTTAAAAAGTAGTTTAAAGCCAGAGCAAGCTGCTAAAATCAGTACTAAGGTTAGCGTGGGTGATATTTTTCAAGATATTGGCAAAGAAGCGGAAGACGGTGGTTTTCAGCTGTTAATTATGGGAACGCACGGAGCTAAGGGACTGCAAAAGCTGCTAGGATCTCATGCTATAAAGGTTATCACTAGTTCTAATACTCCCTTTATTATCACCCAGAAAAAAGGGCCAAGCGAAAGCATCAATCGCATTGTTTTGCCAGTTGATTTATCGTACGAGAAAATTCAGATGGTTGGCTTCGCCAGCAAAATCGCACAGAAATTTAATGCGGAAATTCATATTGTGGCAAAAGCACAAAGTGATGACTTTTTAATCAAGCGCTTAGCCAATAACCTTAGCAAGGTTGGTCGTCAGCTTAACAAAGACGGGGTAAAACACGTGGTAAATACTTTAGACGACAAGCAATCTTTTCACAAAGCAGTAATTAGTTACGGCGCCGAAATTGGAGCCGACTTATTTGCAATAGCCCATTATCCAGAAACTATTATCCCACAATTTGAAAAATTTTCGCAGGAATTGATCACTAACGAATGGCAAATTCCGGTGTTAATTGTGAATGTTGAAGAAAGAATTGGAGTTAAATCGAATTACTCTTTTGTGGGCATATAAAGAAGCAATGAAGACATTACATTAGCTTTTATATCCATGCCTCTCAGCAGATTTAACAACAAATTACTGAGGGGTTTTTCTTTTTCTGCTTTCCGAGTTGAGTTTGAATGAAATTCGGCCTTACGCTTGTCAGCTGAAACGATATTTCGCGGCAGGGATTGCAGTGGAAAGCCCACAGCGACAATAACTCTATAATTAGAAAACCCTAGCGACCAAAGGAAGCTAGAACAAATAGAGTATTGGAGCGAGGACTTGGAGCGTAAAGCCCGGTTGCCGCCCAAAAAAAAAAGTAGTCTAATAGGTGATTGGTTTAAGCGCCGGCTTCTTTTCGCAATCGCTCTAAAACCAATTGCTTGCGCGGCTTTAATACCTTGAGAGCGAAGTCGGTCCAGTAATGATGCTTTTCTAAAAATTTAATCTGAATACCAAGCCACTCCTCCGCGCTAAGTACAATTCCATTTAGACCTAATTCATCGCGCAGACTATCCGATATTTCTCCATAATTATCGCCTCCTAAATAATCTAAATCCGCATCACAAAGGACCTTTTCGATCTTATTACTTGGGCTTTGAGGGATTTTCGTAGACATGATTAAACTTTTAATCGCGGTAATTTGCTCGGGAGTATAACCAAATTGCGGTAAGGCTTCTGCGGCTATTTCACAGCCAATTTCTTCGTGATTTTTATAGGCAACGGTAAAGCCGCTATCGTGGTAAGCAGCAGCCGTAAGCAACAGTATTATTTCATCTTCTGATAAACCTTCCTTTTTAGCCAAATATTCGGCAGAGTGTAAAACGGCCAAAGTATGCTCCATAGAATGGTAACGCAGGTTTGCAGGCAACTCATTTTGCAGTTTACGTAAAACGAAATCTATTGCTTTAGTATGTTCCATAATTTGAGGCGATTAAATATTTTGGTCTGAAATTTAATAGGCTTTATTTAATCTTCGAATTTATTGAGTTTTTATTTAGCAGGAGCATTTCTAATTGCCCTTTTCCCCTTAGGCCATTCTTTGCACCAAGCACTGTCCTGACCTATTCTGTGAATTTCGTAGCAGTTTTCACTAATTTAAAACTGCCCCATCGCCGCTTGACTAAATTGGACCAGCAAGTTTAACGGCAGCTTCTAAATTGTCGTATTGACATTTTTTACAACCCACGGACCTAGTCACCACTTGCCTAAACATGGTCGAAGGCCCATTGCCATGAAGAGACAGTTTAGATTTTCCTTTTGCAGATTACAACGCTGAAAAATTCTTGTATTCTCAAGTGTCTATAAAAAATCTTAAAAGTAAACTGAGTTCGGTCTGAAGTTACAGCCACTGATATTCGCTAGAAGCAAAAAAAACAAGAGAACTCGAAAAACTAGCCGCGTTTTAAAACGCTCATTTTCTCGCCTAGTTCCAAGCTATATTCTCTTAAATCTTTAGCTAGTTCTGCCTCACCACCTGCACGTTCGAGCGTATCGGCTAAAGCCATAATATTTTGGTGAATGTATTTCTTCATTTGGTCTAAAGGCATGTCTTTGGTCCAAAGATCGATGCGCAAAGTTTCTTGGGTTTTATCGTCCCAAACGGATAACATTGTGGCCTTAGTTTTGGTATTTTCCACTCCGCTATCGGGAGCATTCCACGTTATGGTTTCGGGAACTTTATTCTCGTCAAGAGAGATTTCTAATGTTATGTTGGAAGTATGTGCAATAGCCATATTTAAATTTTTGGCAAAGGTACATTTTCACGAGGGTAATTCCCCTTAGATAGACTAATGCTTAGGGCTTATAGTTAGACAGCTTTAAAATTTTCGCTGCATCTTTCTCTTCTAAAAGTTGCTTTAAACTGAGCTCAGGATTTTCCTCCATATAGGCCGAAACAATATTATAACCGAACCAACGTCCTACTCCTCCGGGAGTTTGTGGATCGGTATCAGTGCGGAATTTGCTAAAAGGCGCCACGTCAATAAAACGTCTCTGCAGCTCAGCATCACTTTTAAAAAGCACGCCATTTTCAATAAAATAAATCCACATATTGCGCTCGTGTTCTTCGCAAAATGCCATTTTCTTCGGGGGATAAACTAGGAGCTCATCCTGGCGTAAAAAAGGACATAATTGATCCGTAACATACAAGAGCTTTCCGTGATATATCATCGCATCAAGTAGCTTGTTTTCATCTACTTGTAGGCCGAAAGTATTTTCAGCAAGAGCAAAGGCGACATCTCTTAATAAAAACTGCGGTTGCCTTTTAAACTGCAAGTAATTGGGTAAAGATGCGTAATAGTCATTGTTCTCTCCCAAGTACATATCTAAACCAATAAAACAATAAGGCGGCGCCACAATTATGGGATATTCGTAATCTAAGCGAGAGATATAACTATAAACCTGAAACTGTTTATCTTGTCCGAAATAATAATAAAAGCGCTTAAAAATACGGTTCAATTCTGCCTGCTCCTTTTCCATATCGCCAAAGAGTTTTTCGGTCTGCTTAAAAAGCTTCAGTTGCAATTCGTCTTCGCGTTGATTGCGCCAAAATATTTCTTCAGTTTTTGCGCTAAAGAAAGGGGGAAAATCTTGCTCTAAAGCGGCTAAGTTTTGCGAGAAGTTGAGGGTATCCATGGTGAAAAAAGCCCGATCAAAGCGTTTTATATCCGTTTCAACCTCTATGGTGCTTAGATCGATATCCTTCTCATTCTCACAAGATTGAAACGGCAGTGTTGCCATCAGGAGCAGTGTAAAAAATAAAAGCAGCTTCGGATAGGCCTTCATTCTTTTAAGGGTCTTAATTTTGTTCAAATCTAAAACTTTTAACATGCGCTTAAGTATCACTGGTCTTTTCGTATTTCTAATGGTTGGTCTAAGCTCGGGGCAAGATCGCAAATTTCAATTAGGAGTAATCGGCTCGAGCCAGATAAGTTACCTCAATACCAATCAGGCAAATGCCAGCGGTGGCTCGGCTTTAACTTTTGGTTTCGGCGCCTTAGCCGAGTTTAATTTTACTGAGCGCTACTCCTTTACATCGGGTTTCGAGTTTGTTCGTCGCGGCGGATCTTTAAATCTTAACGATACTACTGCAAGTTACCGTGCCAATTTCATTCAGATTCCCATTCAAATTAAAATGCGAACGCGACAATTTGGCTACAATACTTATTTTGCAGAAATGGGTTTTGCCCTAGGCTTTGAAACGGGCGAAGAGGTAAGTTGGGAACCGGGACGTTTTTTTGAAAACTCTAGTTTAATAAGTCTTTTTGATGCCACATTTCGCATTGGTTTAGGCTGGGAATACGATCTCGGTGGTGGCACTAAAGCGCTAGGGCGTTTTCAGTATCACCGTGCGCTCACTAATAATTTACTAAGCGATGAAGATCCCCGTTTAAATGAACAATCGCTCTACCGCTTTGATTATATTTCTGTTACTGTAGGCATCTTATTTTAAATCGGGTCGCTATGAAGAAGCAAGAAACCATCGAATACATCGTAAATTGGTTGAAATCGTACACGGAAAAATCGGGTACCAAAGGATATATTGTGGGCGTTTCTGGCGGCATTGATAGCGCCCTTACCTCCTACCTCGCTGCACTTACTGGCTTTCCCACCACTTGCGTGGAGATGCCTATTTACCAAAGCCTCAAGCAAGTTAGCAGAGCCCGCCAACACATTGATAATTTGCAGAAAAAATTCTCCAATGTTAGTCGTGTTGAAGTAGACCTCAGCCCAGTATTTGACCATTTTATTGGCAGTCTTCCCAATGTTCCTGGTTCGGATGCGAAGGATATGAGCCTCGTAAATTCGCGCGCGCGGTTACGCATGACTACCCTCTATTATTTCGCCGCTCTAGAAGGAAAATTAGTGGTAGGGACTGGCAATAAAGTGGAAGATTTCGGTGTAGGCTTTTATACCAAATACGGCGACGGAGGTGTAGACCTAAGTCCGATAGCGGATCTCTACAAATCAGAAGTTTTTGCCCTTGCCAAAGAACTAGGCGTAATTGAAGATATTTTAGTAGCTCCACCTACCGATGGACTTTGGGGC
>TARA_R110002050_G_scaffold76172_1_pt1 | contig 11971 bp, 10 predicted proteins | sample TARA_R110002050 | Tara Oceans TARA_R110002050 (sample SAMEA4396988) | marine metagenome | biome: Polar Biome; feature: [DCM] deep chlorophyll maximum layer (ENVO:01000326); material: water (ENVO:00002006), including particulate matter (ENVO:01000060) such as... | depth 25 m
TCGTCCTCATCAAGTAGCATCAGAGTAAATCGAACAAGCTCCCAATATTGAGTAACTGATCTCCGAGCTTTGTTCAACTTATCTTGTTCTTCTGTTATTTCGCCATTCGAAAATTGTTTAATTTGGGTCTCTGCCATTTCCTTCATTACTGGCGCCCAATCTCCTTTCCCCATTAATCTTGACTTGTTTGCGACCGCTATGGCGTTAACATGCTTGCCCAAAATTTTCAAATGCTATCCCATACTTTCGCCTGAGTACTTTTCTTGGACACTCTCCACAAGATCGAGTGATTTTGAAAACTTCAATTGTTTCAGTGCCAGGTGTCCTCCTACAAAAACTGGGATTAATATCCATCCCGCCTTGAGGGAAAGGTTGATGATGTCATTCATTGTTCCACACAATATGAATATTTGATGTACCTGACGAATTTCGAGTAATTCTTTGTTATATATCATTAAGAACCTCATTTCCAGGTTGCGATCGGAGCGATGGCTTGGGATAAATCGGCTAGCTGTGGAACAAATTCCTTGTTTGCTCTCCGAAGTGCGGACTTTTGTTTATCCCACAAATGGGATAGGTTGCGAAAACCAGGAATTGGGAACAAGCACTTTGCTTTACTGCGACACAATGGTTCGCTATTTGAAGAACGCTGCTTGGTGTGCATCCAATAAAATGACAGAATTAAATTCATTACACGATGACTTGCGAGCATATGTACAGCAAATCTAAATATGTGCATTGAATAAAATTAGTAGAAATCTAATAGTTGAAACAGCATATTATCTTTACAAACTATTACACATGTCATCATGTAAAGATATCAATATACTGGAGTTGTTGACTTTCCTTATCTCTGCCTTGTTCTTTCGGACTACAAACTTGATGTATTAGCGTTAAAACATTTACCTCACATTCCAACATCGGAAATACAATGGGTTACCAATATCCTCTTCGACTGGGTTGCTGCAGGTGTGGAATACAATGCCGAAATATTTATCCTACGAGTAGTACAAGAGTCTCAATTACTGAGCGATGACCAGATTGCCCTTGTACCATCAGCCACATTTATTGAGTTATGTAGAGTCCCAGATAGCTTTTTACCGTTTTTTGAGACCATTCGCTCGCTGCGGCTATCTTTTGATAACATTGGACGTACTATCGAAATATTGTCACCAACTCCTTTATCTGATTTTTGTTCCACTCACAAACACAGCAATAATTTTCTATGTCGTATGTTTATTATGATTGACAATCTCCTCGAAATGTCACGTGCTTACCATAGGACTCGCGAAACTACAAAATAAATGACATTACTATTGTAATATTTCTTGTATCTTCAAAAGTATTGAATCTGATTTCCTAATCTTGCCAAAGATTATTTCTCGTGCATGACTCCATGCATGCCACATTCGTCGTCCGGAACTACTATCTTTCAAGAAATATAACAACAATTGTTCATGCGTACGTGTGTGACGTGACCATTAAGTGAAACTCTGACTAACATTATCCAACATATCTTTCGAAGCATTTACGTATTGATCATAATTATATCCATCGCCAGATAATATTTCCCACGCCGTAATGAACTTTATTTGTTTATCTATATCCTCAACTTCGTCACTATTATCATTATATGTGTCTACTGACTCAGAATATTCATCATTGTTAACATCATCATTATCATTATTACCAACATATGTTAAATCTGATTGATTATCTAATGAAAGAGTTATAGCAGGTACAGGTCGATAATCTGCAGAGGATGTTGACGTTTCAGGTACAGGCCGGTATTCTGAAGATGTTGAAGTCTCAGATACGGGTCGATAGTCTAATGAATGATCTTGGCTTTAATGTTCCCGAATATACTCAGTGAAGTTACGGGTGTCCTCGGTATCACTGTTTTCAGCACCATCAGGACATTGACAATATTGTTGACGACAGGCGTCGCAAGCGACTTCTACATAATCCTCCACGACCACATTGTTGTAATCATATTGTTGATCATTGTAGACCCCGTTATCTTGCCTAGCATAGAACCTGTTCTCTTGCGGATAATAGAAAATCGTTTCCCTAATACGAATTTGAAGTCCATTCAATGTCTGTGCAGGATAGAAGCACGCGTTGACGTCGCCATCTTTCTTCGCCGTGAAGCCACCGTCCTTTATTTCGACGACCGTTAATGCAATTCTGGATGCCATAGATACTTTTGAAGGCGCCACAGTTTTTTGAAACAGAAAATAAAATCCAAGACCAGAGCCAGAAATAAAAGTGCATGAGCTTTTTACGATTTGCATGAGCTTTACTATGAGTTACTCTTTTCACTGAAGTTTTCTTGGTGTTCCTTCTAGTTGTCCTATTTATAGGCTACGTCATTTCGCCTGTCATCGGTAACTTTTCGATAAAATTTTTGTCTTCCTCTTCGGAGAGGTATTTTTCTTCTATCATGATTAATTTATTCCGTTCTTAAAAGAGAGAATATTGAGGTGGGAGAATGGAACACGCGCATGTATTCCCTTCATATCTAGTCCCTGTTGAGGGTGTTGTTGGTGCTGACCCTGATCTTGAGGATGGATTAGAGAAAGCGTGGGAACAATGGGAAAAGAATCCACTAGACAGTGCTGTCTTGGTAAATAAGACAGACGAGTTTGATGTAAGTTGGGGGACTTTTGTAGATGAAGAACCTCTTGTGAGAAACTGTGCTAATGTGCCTCTTAGTACGAAAGAACCCGAGGCGTCGTCTGGTTCTATGGCCAAAAGAAAATCTTCTGGTAACTTGTCGACTTCAAACCCCTATATTGTGCCATGTGAGTCGTGATTTCTATTTTTGTATTTTTTGTTGAGTTTTACATTCATAAACATATTTTATCACGCCTAGATAAAGGTTTATCTATGAATGTAATTTTTATTTCTATTTCAAAGTGAAATAAAGTACAATACGAAATATAATCAAGCTAATACATAATTACAAACGTTGTCTTGGATGTACTTATATGCTTCTGGTGGTAGTTGTACGCCCCACTTGATATTTTCATTGTCTTGGATCTTGATTGCACACATCATTTTCCGGATAAATTTGTTCTCACTTCTTTTCTCGTGAAATTCACAAGGAAGGACGAGTGCTTTTTCACGATTAAAGCATACAAGTACAATAAATTCGCATTCCACTGGGTTCCCCTCGATGTCAAATCTCGTATAGCCTACTCGCCCAAAGTATTTATCATCTTTCATTCGATTCATCCAGAATGTTAAATGATTCTTTATCTTGACATTAGTCGAGTTGTATATCCAGCCCGATGGTATCAGTTTGAAGTCCTTTATGAAACATGGAGAATTTCAGTTTAGAAACTGTATGCATGAAGATTTGGTACATGTTGCTTCCTTATTTGAATAACCGATGCAATGCAGATGTGTACGTTTTTCTCAAAACTGTCCTCCGCACTTGAATTTTGACTGGGTGAAGAAACGAGAAGATAAATTGTCTGCTTGAAAATGATGTATCGGTGAGTCGGCTCTATTTGATTTGGAAGGTAGTGGCGTCTTTCCCTAGTGTGCGTAATGGCACGAATATATCCTCGACCCACATTATTGTATAGTTTCAGAACCGCCGCCATGATCGCCGTGAAGAAAAAAACCTCACCATATCCACGCGCAATTTAACCGGCTAGCCTCTTGCAAACAATGGACCATCATTTTAATGGAATAGTGATATTATAATATTTCTTGTACCTTCGAAAGTGTTAAATCGGATTTCCTAATCTTCCCATAGATCATTTCTCGTGCATGACTCCATGCATGCCACATTCGTCGTCCAGAACTACTATCTTTCAAGAAGTATAACAACAATTGCTCAGGAGTACGTGTGTGACGTGACCCATACGTTTCTAATATGAAACTCTGACTAACATTGTTCAACATATCTTTCAAAGCATTTACGTATTGATCATAAGTATATTCATCGCCAGACAATATTTCCCACGCCGTAATGAACTTTATTTGTTTACTTATATCTTCAGCTTCGTCACTATTATCGTTATATGTTTCTATTGACTCAGAATGTTCATCATTGTCAACATTATTATTATCATTATCACCAACATATGTTAAATCTGGTTGACTATCTAATGATAGAGTTATAGCAGGTACGGGACGATAGTCTGTGCGATAGTCTGAAGAAGATGCTGATGTTTCAGGTACGGGACGATAGTCTGCAGAGAATGTTGATGTTTCAGGTGTGTGACGGTATTGTAAAGAAGATGTTAATGTCTGAGGTACGGGCCGATAATCTGCAGAGGATATGGATGTTTCAGGTATGGGACGATATTCTGAAGAAGATGTTGATGTCTCAGGTACGGGTCCATAAAATGATGATGTACTTGATAGAGTTTGAGTTGATAATGTTGTTGTGTTCCTTCGACCTGTAACTTCAATATTACGATTTAATTCCGCGACTATAGCTCTGGTTATTTGCATCGGTCTTTGTGATCTCACAATGTCAACTTCGAATCCGACATCTGCTGCAGATATATCGAGTATATATTTTAATATTTTTTTCTCGACTGCTGTATTATCAGTAATTGCATGAATTTTGAGATACACTCTTGGACGTTGCCGATTTTCTCGGCGTGCTTGTTGTGCCCAATAAAGCGCCACAACAAAAGCATCCAAACGTAACATGATGTGTGATAGCACATACCTGTAGATATCTTTGTGCGATGTGTCATCTTGTTCAAGTTGTACAATTTGTATGTATACATGCACAAGTGCCTTGAGTCTCTGGTCTATTTTTTTCAGGGATTCATTATCACGTTGCGCAGCGTTTTGGTAACGTGTACGTGGATTCGCAGTATTTTGTACAGCTAATGCATCTGTAAATGTACTCGATATGTATTGTCTTATCATGTCAGGATTCCTCCAAATCTCAACAATATCTCGAATGGCTTCTATACTTTCTATGATGTATTTCGTTTCAACAAGGTTTACAAGTCTTGAGATATCAGACTGAAGACTATTCAAGGAGTCTATTGTCAGGTTTGTCTGCGCCTGACGTGCTCGTTGCGACACAGATTGTGTTGCTTGGCGCACTTCAGGGTCGTCATAATTTGCGTTGCGTAAGAGATCTGATAATTGTTCATAAATCCTTTCCCACTGACCGACTTCACTATTCATCTTTTTTATAGAGTATATTAAAATCGTTGTGTATCCTACAAAGACAGAAAGTTTGTTATGTTTCCTGTTGACATCGTTTATAATTGTATTGTTCCCCCTAAAACGACAGATGCCGAGATCGCAGATGTTTTAAACTATTCATTACAAACAATCACCGAATATTTGCCGTGGATATCTACAATTCACATCATTACAAACTCAAAAACATTACAATTGTTTATTGCACAAGATCTCACTATACCAATTAATATTTCGCCGTTATCACCAATAGATTTACAATTGCCTGAACAAAGTACCCAATTGCAAGAATCACAATTATCAAAGCTATTAGAATGTAATATTCACAACAAGGTAGAACTGTCGGACAATTTCATATACATGAAACCTAATATGTGCTTTACAAGACCTTGTGTGCGAAGATTATTCTTCAACACATCTGGACATTGTCATGCTTACATCAATGGGGCACTACCATCAACATTACGACAAGTACATCAACAACAATCGATCACAAATACCAAATCATTGTCGGATAATGCTCTGTCACGATTTTTAACCCATAATTTATTGGCAGATTACCATGGGACTGAGAACAAGAAGAGATATTATGATTTTAAAAATCAACCTTGTCCTCTAAGCAAGAAATTAATGCGCGACGTTTGGAAGATAAATCACTTTGATGCAGCTCGCAAACAGTTATTACGACCGCATTCTGATACCTTTTCACCACTTTTGCTAATCTTAAATCATGGCCTCTTGGTGGGTTTGTGTATAAAATCGTCTGCAATTTATCATAGCACAATACGGCTTTCTAATGCTGATACTACTACGAAACTAAAACGAGAGTTATCATCTAGCAACCATACCCGAAGCGCCACCATAATTAATAACATGGCACGATTTATTTATACACGTCTAATGACACAGTCCAATCTATCACCAAGATCTGCAATAGTCTCAAGGAAAGTTCCAATGAGCATTATTGTACAAGAAACAGGAACAAAAAAAATTAAAAAAATTCAACCCATTAATTTCCTAAAAATACCTGTCTTTCAAGACAATGATAATTTGGAAGGACAACACAATAACTTTATTCGTGTAGTCCAAGGCATCTCAAATTTCGTACAACCCAAAATGAATGCTGTACATGAGAAAAGTAACTCCAACTCATTATTACGAGTTGCGCATCAAGATAGAATTACTATTTCCAAAGAATACAAGCCTACTAGACCACAGATTATGAAAAATACAAAGAAGAAACCAGTATTGCCATTATTATCTACACAACGTGCGCGTCCTATTCACCTATCTTCCATACCTGTGAAATACACTGGATTAACTTCGGAACCTCATGACTTGCAATCTTCCCATCAACCATCTTGTTTTCAAAAATTGCGCTTGTTACCTCCACGACGACAAAAACAAAGACATTTACGTCGACCTATTTAATAAACATTGAATTAGTTATTCATCAAAATGACGAGAGATATTGACTTTTCTGCATGTGAAAGTTGTGCGCTATGTAAACAGAATTCAGAAATTATAATGGAAACGGATTCTTCTTTTTTTGACACTAAAAAATAAAATAATTATAATGCACATCAGGCGACAGAAAAGTCACCAGTCCAGACCCTTATATAGGACCGTGGTTGACCCCCAATAATGACCAATTTTTACTGTGATCTCAGCCACAATCTTGGTCTCCGCCACTTTTGGTAAGAGTAGGTGAGAGAGGGTAGGAAACGGCGGTGGTCACGATATTTCTCCAGCCAAAATCAGTAGCAAGGCAAAACATGTACCCCATGGGCCCCGCGTACCCTATGGGGAAATTTTCGTTGACGAATCGCCAAAGAGCACGCGAGACCGATTTTTAGAATTTTTGGAAAAGCCATAGGGCACTTTTCCTGGTCCGAGAGAAATTCAGTTTTCGTCATAGGCACCGAAACACGAGCGTGACGAAGAAAAAAAATGTAGAAAGTTCCCTATGAGCGACAAACGTACGGAATTTATTTCGTTTGAGAATTGCCATAGGGCCAAGAATTTTTCTCCGAGTCCGAAAACTTTTAAATACATTTGCCATAGAACCCGAGAAAGAGAAAAAGTGCCAGCAAAGTTGGTTTCAAAAAGGCCATTGACTACGTGGAATTGACAACGAGGTCGCGAATTTTTTCGTTTGCCAACTACTTGGGGTTGATGGGAAATGCGAAACGGCAGCTCAAAGTAGCTCCAAGTCTCCCACAATGGCTTGTTCCAGAAGGTCGTCGAATGGAATGATTCCATTCTCTATTGACATATTGAGAGTTTGTGAAGGACGGAAGGTACTTCAAGATTACATCAGGGAGGATGTGGAAGCTGTGAGAGAGCGGTGTGCGAACGTGAAAGCCATTCGCGTGTCGCCTATGATCGGGTACAGTGATGGAGGGAGCGACACTGATGTTGTGTTTGCAATTGAGAAGAAGAGAAGTAGGGAACGAGGGAGAGATGTCGTGGAGGCGAGAAGAAAGGAGGCAGAAGCAGAATGTTCGGAGAGAGGAAGAGAGGAAGTGGTGGAACGTAGAGATGAAGTGGTAGAGAGTGGAGAAGGAGATGAAGCGGGGTGGATTTGTGAATGTTACCTGCGGATAAAGGAGAGTGGATCGTGGGAGTGTTATCCATCTGTAGGACCGTACGAGAGGGAATGCAGAAACATTGTGAGAAATGATGTTGATGTTAACCTTATTGCTTCCTGGGAGATATTGAGGAGGGTTCTGATTATCTGTTGTGGATTTAAGACATGTTCTGGCACTTCAACAATTCATTCCCAGTGGGGAACCGAGCACGCTGCGTTGGAGTCTTTGAACTTGTTCATGGTTCGAAAGCCAGGAAGTGAAAGGGAGACAATGAGATCTGGGAATTGTGAAGGTCTTATGGGAGAAGTGGAAGGACGGAACACCAGCAATAGTGCCAAGTCGCAGTTCTGCAAAATTATTTGTGAGAAGTGCACAGCTGGAAGGAGAAAGCTGCAACGTGCCAAAGGGTTGTTTGAGGCAACTAAGGAGAAGGTATTGTATGAATGTTGAAATGTATATACTTTGGAGAAAAATAGTTTGCGTAGATTTGAGAATGGGATGTTGTTGGCAACTGTGATTACTATTCGTTTGGATACGTTTTTATTTTTGAAATGTTGTACGATATATCTTTTTGTCAAAAATAGTTTGCATGGATTTGAGAATGGGATTTTGTTAGCAACTGTGATTACTATTCGTTTGGATACGTGAAGAATAGAAATTACTATTCTTTCTGATATTAATTATATTTGAAGAACATAAACAGGATGACAGAGAGAGAAATGCGGGAGGAGTTGACTGATCTGCGGAAGAGGAACAAGTTTCTGGAAAAGCAGCTGAAGAGTAAAGCAGACGTGGAGGTGAAGATTGACACAGAGTCTGAGCAGAGTTTTAGGAAGGAGTTGGTGGAGGCGTTGAAGTGGTCGAATGAAGACCTTTTGTCTGTATTGAAAGACTCTAGTCCGCAACTTCTGGCGCGATTGCAGCGAACGATGTCCGGAGAAGGGAGAGAATTGGGCCACGTGGTATTTGCAAAGATTCAAGAGATAGTAAATGCGCAGGCTGCGAAGAGCGGAGCGAGGACCGTGCGCTGGCCAGCCGTTGCCATTGAGCTTTTCACACGAATGTACAGTCGTAGCTCCGTCGATTACCATCACTTGAAAAATTTGGGATTCTGTCGGATGCCGACAGGTCGGTTGTTGAGGCAGTATACGCAGAGAGAGTCCAGATGTGTTGGAGTTGATGTAGGTCGAATCTTGGAACGAGTACAAGATCTTCGACACCACTTGCAGAGAACGGAGTCAGTATATACTTTTGAGGAGGCGTCCTGGATCACGTTTGGTTTAGATGAAATGTCTATATCTCCTGACCTTCTCATCTCAAAGACGGGAAGAGTACACGGGTTGCCTATACCCTTCCATGTTTTGAAAGTTCACGATAAGCTGTCGAGTCGGGAAGACAACAGTAGTGATTTGGCCCCGTCCATCATGTCATCTATTTCACGATGTTTGGGAACAAGCTTCTCGTTTCCCACAGGTTACTTTCCTTTGAAAAAAGGAGTCAACGCAATGATGATGTACTCTATGTTTGTTGAGGTTACCACAGCTCTACTATTTGCGGAACTTCTTCCTATCTTTGCAGTCTGGGATGGTCTATCCTCCAACAAGAAGTGTGCAGTAGATTTTATTCGACACAGTTGCGATGCAACTGGGCAGCCATTTTATTTGTCCCAAGACTTAACACATGTATTCAAACGGCTTTGTAACCGTTTCTTTTTGAGTTACAAGAATGTGTTTGCCATGTATGTGGACGGGACGTGGCATGACGTCCACGTTGATCACGTCAAAGCTGCAATTCTGCAGGATGTTGTTGCCGACCGCAGCGGCATGAGGATGATGCCAGGGTTGAATGTGGATGACTTGTACCCAAGCAACCTGAAAAAGATGAGACCTTCGGTCGGTCTCAAAATTGTGAATGATCGAGTTTTGATTGCAATGCAGGAATTCGTTCCTGAGCACAAGGGAACGGCATCATATCTCCGGATGGTACTGCGGTTTTGGAAGTTCACAAAAATTGTTGTGTATGCAAATGCACAGCAGGCTTTCTCTAATGAGTGTAAGGAGATTAAGAACGAGTGGAGTGTGTTCATTTCGCAAGCTTCCCACGATAGGATGCCTTTCCAGCCTTGTCTTTTTGACGCAGCATATGATGTCATACAGTCCGTGAAGACAATCGAAGATGCCGTCAGTAGATGGATTAAAGCTGCGCAAGGAGTATCTGTTGTACCATACCTTCCAATCAGCGTGTTCCTACAGGACGACACGGAACGGCTGCACTCATGGCAGAGAGCAAACACTGGATCGACAAATAATCCAAATGAAAAACAGTACGCCTTTAATTTGGACAGGGCAGCAATGAGACAAGATGGAGAAACATCATCTTACCTTGACTTTCGTTGCCGTCTTGACAAGAATTTCTCATACAAATTGCCTTCTTTTATTGAGGATGTATTGGAAATTGATGGAAGAAATAGCCTCATGAAGGCATCAGTGAACTGCATGACGCGTATCCTGGAGGTCTTTCGTGACAACAGACCGTCCTCAGTACAGGTGAAGGTGTTGGAAAGGTTAATTCCGCATCTTGCGCACTCTCGAAGTGCGATGGACGAATTGCTCCGCATGTACGACACCATACAGAAGGCATGTGAACAGTTTGAGGCACTCTATATTTTCAGTACTCTTGTACGTGAGAAAGCACACACGGACGTAACGGCACAGCTTGTGAAAGAATGTGACAAGGACGTGCTCACAGGATCTTGTGAGTGGAGGGTGTACATGGCCTGTATTTCCATCTACTTCCAGTGTGCGTTTCGGGCGAAGGTGAAGGCCCCCACCAGAAGTGCGTCGGTTACGTCAGCTGTCACTTCTTTAAATCTTAACCAGAATCTGGGAAAGCATATTGGTGTTTTATACTATGTTGCTGGAAGTATTGTCTCTCGACACATAAGTCACTGCTGGAGAATGATGCAGTTTTCTAAGCGTGAGGAGGATGCGACATACTGGAGAGAGCGCGCCAATTGGACTGTGAAGCATTTCGTTGTAGATAGGTCAAGTACTGGAAACATGCCCATGGCAAAGTTTACTCTCAGGAAAGAAGAGTTTGGAGGGTTCACATACTTGAGTAAAGATGCCGCGTATCTATTCGTTCGAATAGGTACCATACTGGAATAGATCGGGGCTACTACGGCAGGGTTGATGGACAGTGCAAGTCTTCCCCGTCTTGTGCAGAACGTTTTCATGAATTGGACGACAATTTTTAAGCCGGCTATACAGCCATTCTTCGACAAGAGAAGGATCAACACCTCGGACATCCATTCCAGTACCACTGGAGGCATGACGCTGCAATATTTCATCAAAAAGATGTTGTTTACGAAGGTTAACCAAGCTCGCATGAAGAGGAAGAAGGAGTGCGATGAGGGAATAGTGAACAGAGTTCATGTTGCCAGGAACCCTACACAAGCAGAGGCAGTTGTTGTCGCTCATCGGAATGCGGCGGAGAAGAGGAAGAGTAACACTGTTCGTGCATCAAATTATCATTTCATGGCTATTGATGTGGGAGATGGGATACTGCTACGGCATCCATTTGAGAAGAGGAAATCTTTGGAAGAATGGGTAGATAGGTATCTGAAAGGCATTCCTGGGGCATCTTCTGATTCTGTCGTTTCGAAGCTTTTTGCTCACTTGTTTATAACTAATAAGCAAGATATTCCACATTTCTTCCGCATTGCTTCAAAGAGTACAATACAAGCATTGTTGGGGTTCAACAATTGTTTCGTACGGCTGTCAGAAAAGAAAGGAGATATGGCAAAGGCATGGTGCCATAAGCACGGTATTGATGTGCCAAACGAGTTTCGCGAATGGGAGATGTCATCTAAATCAAAGGAGAAGGGGAGGCCCCATGACATGAACACGTTAATTAATGTCTCACGTTGTAATGGAGGCGAAATTTCTTTGGAGGAGATGGAGGCTGTGATGCAAGAGGTGGATAGTATGGAAATGTCATCCTCTTCTGCAGCACCCTCCTGTAATTCATATCCTCCCCCTTCTACTTCATCTGGTCCCTCCTCTACTTCATCTGCTCTCTTCTCTACTTCATCTACTCTCTCCTCTACTTCATCTGCTCTCTCCTCCACTTTATCTGCTCTCTCCTCTACGTCATCTGCTCCCTCCTCTACTTCATCTGCTCTCTCCTCCACTTTA
>TARA_R110002050_G_scaffold1_1_pt1 | contig 11955 bp, 10 predicted proteins | sample TARA_R110002050 | Tara Oceans TARA_R110002050 (sample SAMEA4396988) | marine metagenome | biome: Polar Biome; feature: [DCM] deep chlorophyll maximum layer (ENVO:01000326); material: water (ENVO:00002006), including particulate matter (ENVO:01000060) such as... | depth 25 m
GGCGAGGGTTACAGGAAATGTACGGTGCTTAAAAGGGGCAGGTAGCAGAACCTCAGGCGTTAGCTGCCAGTCTTGCTTTCACTTCGCTGATTTTGTCGATCAGGAAGTCGCGGAAAACACCGATTCGTTTGCTGTGCCGCAATTCTTCGGGATAGACGAAATAGGCATCGAAACTGGGGCCTTCGAGTTCAGGCAGAATACGGACCAGTTTGCTATCCGCCGGAACCAGATAATCTGGCAGGGCGGAAATACCCAAACCCGATTCGGTGGCGCGGTAAATGCCGTAAATATTGTTCAGCTTCAGGATCGGCCGCATGTCAGGCTTGAATTGCAACGCGGCATTCATCATCCAGTTTACATTGGAAACCGGCGGCCTTGCATCTTCGCCATAAATGATCAAACGGTGATCTTTCAGGTCTTCGGGTTTTTTGGGCATGCCGTGCGCCTTGATATATTCCGGCGAGGCAAAAATATGATAGCGCAGCGTCATGAGCTGGCGTTGAACCAGGTCGGCCTGGCGGGGCGGCTGCATACGAATGGCAACGTCGGCCTCGCGCATGGCAAGGTCGAGTTCTTCGTCATTGAGCACCATCGACAATTCAATTTCAGGATAACGTTCCAGAAATTCATTGATGCGCGGTGTCAGCCAGATCGAGCCAAAGGCAACCGTGGTGGTAATTTTTAGTGGTCCTGACGGGCGTTCTTTCGATTCGCGAATGCGGGCTTCGGCCATCGAAAGTTTCGCAAACACATCATGTGCTGTGCGATACAGCAATTCACCCTGTTCCGTCAGAATAAGACCGCGTGCGTGGCGGTGAAAAAGCGGTACTTTCACACTTTCTTCAAGCGCACTGATCTGCCTGCTAACCGCAGACTGGCTCAGATTCAGGTTTTCACCTGCGTGTGTAAAACTTCCTGCTTCGGCCACAGCGTGAAAGACACGCAGTTTATCCCAATCCATTGACCTGCTCCTTTGTCACCATCGTTTGGTCGGCACGATGGTCCCCTGATTGCATTCCGTTTTTAAAAGCATTTGGTTTCCAGCTGGTTAACCGAAACTGTTTGTTGCTTTTATAAGGCCGTCATCAAAGTAATATGAGGGCTTGTGTAGGGAGTGCAAGCAACCATTCACGTTTCCAGCATTTTATCGCAGGAAGCCTGGATGAAAAATTCGTGATATTTGCGATCGGGTCTGGCGCAAAGGGGCGGTTTCTATCGGTTTTCACCGCAAGAGCGCGTTGCAACGCAAAAAAGGCCAAAGACACATAACGGTCTTTGGCCTTTTGTGGAAAAACCGGGCGATGGATGAGAAACAGATAATTGTGATTCTGTTCACACCATCGCGTTTTTTCAGGCATCCTGCGTTGCCAGAAATTTTTCTGCTTCAAGGGCGGCCATGCAGCCCATACCGGCAGCAGTTACTGCCTGACGATAAATTTTGTCGGTGACATCGCCGGCGGCAAACACACCAGCGACATTGGTGCGCGTGGTGCCCGGTTCGACCAGAACATAGTTTTCGTCATCCATATTGATCTGGCCCTGGAAAACCTTTGTTGCCGGGTCATGGCCAATAGCAACAAAAAAGCCGTCACAGGGGATGTCGATCGTTTCGTCTGATTTGGTGTTGCGGACCCGCACGGCTTCAACCCCGTCCATCGGGCCGTCGCCGCCCATGATGTCCTCAATCACGCTGTCCCAGACCACGTCGATCTTTTCGTGCTTGAACAGGCGGTCCTGCAACATTTTTTCGGCCCGCAATTCATCGCGGCGATGGATCAGGGTTACTTTGCTGCAAATACCCGCCAGATACAGGGCTTCTTCCACCGCTGTATTGCCGCCGCCAACAACCGTAACCGGTTTGTTGCGATAGAAAAAACCGTCGCAGGTGGCACAGGCCGAGACACCACGCCCGTTGAATTTTTCTTCGCCGGGAAGGCCCAGCCAGCGCGCCTGTGCGCCGGTCGAGATAATGATGCTTTGTGCGATATAGGTGGCACCCGAATCGCCTTTGCACACGAAGGGGCGTTTGGAGAAATCCACATCCGTGATCAGGTCATGCACCATGGTGGTACCAACATGTTCGGCCTGTGCTTTCATTTGGTCCATCAGCCACGGACCCTGAATGACATCGGCAAAACCGGGGTAGTTTTCAACATCGGTGGTAATGGTCAACTGGCCACCGGGCTGCAGGCCCATTACCATCATAGGGGCAAGATTTGCGCGTGCGGCATAGATTGCTGCGGTGTAACCGGCCGGGCCGGACCCGATGATAAGGACGTTAATGTGGTGTTCCTGGGCCATATGAGATTCGCCATTGCCAGATGTTGTGAAACGATAATCGGGACTGGGAAACGAACATATGGGTGAAGGCGGGCTTGTGCAACAGATGGAACGCGATAATGCGTCCTTTTTCGGTGCAGGAACGGATGGCAGACATGCATGTGGGGCGCGTCCTTTGCCGTTGATTGTGCGCCATCGCGGTTTTCGAGCAAAACGTTATTACTTTCGTGCGCAGCCGTTGCTTTACGTTTGCGGAAAGTTGCAAAATTGGTCCGAATATATTATTGCCAGCCATTGGCCCCGCTGTAATATTGTTTCGTTCGGGGTGGTATCAGCGCACAGAATCGAGGAATAGATGCAACGGGTCAAACTCGACAGGATCGACCGCAGAATTTTGCGCGATCTTCAGGAAGATGGCCGGATGACCAATGTCGAGCTGGCGCGCCGTGCCGGTATTTCGGCACCTCCCTGTTTACGTCGCGTTCGCGCGCTTGAGGAAGCCGGGTTCATCCAGGGTTACCACGCCGATGTCGATGCACAGGCGCTGGGCTATAACGTGACGGTGTTTGCTCTGGTCGGTTTGTCCAGCCAGGCGGAACATGATTTGCGCGCATTTGAAAAACGCGCCACCGACTGGCCCGAAGTACGCGAATGCCACATGGTGGCGGGCGATATGGATTTTCTGTTGAAAATCGTTTCGCACAGCTGGGACGAATATCAGAAATTTCTGACCACTGAATTGACCGTGGCCCAAAACGTTAATCACGTTAAGTCGGCCTTGTCGATTCGCACGGCAAAAAGCCAACCCGGTGTGCCGATTGATGTTGATGCCGAAGACCAATAAACGTGCGGCCTGAATTTAAATCAAAGCGCTGTAACCCCGTCGGGCAACTGACGGGGTTTTTTGTTGTTTATCGTTGTTTTTCAGGGGGCAACATTGACAGGTAGCTCTGGTCCGTTTCCACGGGCCAGTGCGGTCAGGATCTTGCCGTCGATTTCATATTGCACGGCACCGGAATTACGCGCCCCCAGGCGCTGATAAAACCGGCAGGCGGCTTCGTTGCTTTGCAAGACGCTCCACCAGATCGAAACATAGTTGCGATCCAGCGCCAGTTTCGCCAGTGCCACCATAAGCTGCTTTCCGACCTTGGCCGAGCGAAAGTCCGGCGCGACATACAGTTCGGTCATCCATAAACCCGGCACGGAATGGTCAGGGTTGTAGAAGGGCTGAAAAATGGCTTGTCCCGCCGGATGTTCCCCGTGAAAGGCGATCAGGCTTTCGATTAGCGGGCGGGGGCCAAACATCATTTGTTCGATGCTGTGGGGGCTGTGGGGCGGGTTGTCATAGTCGAGTTCGACATGCAGATTATTCGACATGTCGGCAACGCTGGCACAGTCCTTTAAAGCCGCCAGGCGGATATCAAACATTTCAGTCATGGCATTATCAGGCCTTGTAAAAGAAAAATGGCCCGATGCGGAACACCGGGCCATTCAGCTTTGATTTGTAAAAAATTGAAAAATCAAAATTTATCCTTCAATTCAGAACGCATATAGCTTGTCGTAGTTAAACGAATGAGGGTATCCATAGAAAGATGGTACACAAGCACCATTCAACCAAGAGAACTGCTAACGCCTCTTGTCTTCTCGGCATCTTAATCAAAACGACGGAACAGAATATTGCGCGTGTCACCGGGAGCTGAGAATTCCGGGTCGTGTTTCAAGCCAAGGGATTCGATATGGTTGGCCAGCATCTTTTCTCGTGCCGACAAATCGTTGCCTATGACCTCGATCAAGATGCTTTTAACATTTTCAGAGAGGGTTTTTTCCCCACCTTTGATGATTAGGTCTTCAATGCTGTCGACATCCAGTTTGATGTGATCGGGTTTGAGGATATCAAACGTTCGGATGAAATCGTCAATCGAATATCCGAGAACAGATTGTTTTATTGCATTTTCGATATGTCCCAAAGCATTTTCACTCGTGCCAAATGCATGCATGGAGTGTCCTGCCGCACTATTGGCCATATATAAATGATCAACACATGTGTGCTCTGAAAGGGCAATCGGAAAGGCCGAAACAAGATGGCCGCATTTATTCATTTCAATGTTACGCGCCAGAACTGCATAAGTTGCGGCATTAGGTTCGAAGGCCACGACATTCAATTTGCGTTCTACGGCGGCATAAATTGCATAAGTGCCGACATTGGCACCTATGTCCCATAAAACCTCGTCGCGAGGAATGGAATTTATCCATCGTATGGTTTCGGGCTCGCCATTAAATAAATGATCAGGATCGTGTGCCGCACGCGCTGTTGGGCAGCTAAAGTGGAGCGAGCTATTGGGGCAGTTGACGGTGAGGGTTGGATCAAGAAATTCCATCACCTTGCCATGGGTCATGACTTTGCGGGATGCCGTCATGAAAAATGTTGATCCACGTACGAGGTGCACCAAGAAGGATGCAATCGTTTTACTCATTAGACGTTCCCAATCGAAAGCAAAGTATCGGCCCGACACTAAGGACTCAAACTTAAAAGTTTCTGATGATCCAAGCGCCGGGCCCGATTTGGCTCAATAAAAGGTATCAGGCGAAATTGACCGCAAGGATTTCATAGGCTTTGGTGCCGCCGGGCACGCTGACTTCGACGGAATCACCGACAGCCTTGCCAATCAGCGCACGGCCAATCGGCGAGGTGGTTGAAATACGGCCTTTATTGATGTCAGCCTCAATCGGGCCAACAATCTGGTAGGTCGTTTCACCATCGGTGTCTTCGTCGACCAGCCTGACAGTTGCCCCGAATTTTACAATCGACCCGGCCAGTGACGGCACGTCGATGACTTCGGCGCGGCTTAAAACATCTTCAAGCTCGGCAATGCGCCCTTCGGAGAAGCTCTGGCGTTCACGTGCCGCATGATATTCGGCATTTTCCGACAAATCGCCATGTTCGCGCGCCTCGGCAATCGCCTTGATGATCTCAAGGCGTTCAACCGATTTACGGTGTCTCAGTTCTTCTTCGAGGCGCTGATGCCCTTGCGGGGTCATTGGTACTTTTTCCATCGCGCTCACAGCCTATTCGTTACAAGTCGACATTACAAAATCAACCGCCCGGCCTGGAGCGCCGGGCGGCTTAAACTCGTTTACTGCCGTTTACGGTGTTTTCCGTAAACCTTAGTAGTCATCCCCAAGATAAGCCTGAATGGGCTGCACTGCAAGTGCTCCACGTTTCAGGTTGTCGATCGCCCGCAAGGTTGCACGGGCACCGGCAATGGTGGTGTAGTAAGGGATATCATTGGTCAGCGCCGTGCGACGGATCGAAAAACTGTCGACCACAGCCTGTTTGCTTTCCGTGGTGTTAAACACCAGGTTGATATCACCGTTCTTCATCATATCCACAATATGGGGACGACCTTCCTGTACCTTATTGACCGGGGTAACGTCCAGCCCTTCTTTTTCAAGAGTGTGAGCTGTGCCACTGGTCGCGACAATTGAAAATCCGAGCGCGATTGCTTCGCGTGCCAATTCAATCACGGCGGGCTTGTCATGGTTCTTCACCGAAATGAAGATTTTACCCGAAAGCGGCAGGTCATGGCCTGCGGCCATCTGTGCCTTGGCAAAGGCGCGGCCAAAGTCGGTATCAAGCCCCATAACTTCACCGGTAGAGCGCATTTCCGGCCCAAGCAAGGTATCAACACCGGGGAACCGGTTGAACGGCAGAACCGCTTCTTTAACGGCGATATGCTTGAACGGGCCGTGATTGAGCTTGAAGTCCCCCAGCTTTTCACCTGCCATGATCCGGGCACCGATTTTGGCAATCGGGTTCCCGGTGGCCTTGGCAACAAATGGCACGGTACGCGACGCACGCGGGTTTACCTCGATCAGGTAAATCACGTCATCCTTGATTGCGTACTGAACATTCATCAGGCCAATCACGTTCAGGGCCTTTGCCAGTTGAACCGTCTGGGCTTTCAGGCGGTCGATCATGTCCTGGCCCAGGGAATAGGGCGGAAGCGAGCACGCCGAATCACCCGAGTGGATCCCGGCTTCTTCAATATGCTGCATGATTCCGGCGACAAAAACGTTTTCGCCGTCTGAAACCGCATCGGCATCAATTTCAATCGCATCCTGAAGGAAGCTGTCGATCAGGACCGGGCTTTTGCCCGAAACCTGCACGGCTTCGGCCATGTAACGCAAAAGGTCTTCGGTGGTATGGACAATTTCCATCGCCCGGCCCCCCAGCACATAGCTGGGGCGGATGACAACCGGATAACCGATATTTTCGGCAATCGCGATGGCCTGGTCAACCGACCGGGCAATGCCGTTGGCGGGCTGTTTCAAGCCCAGCTTGTTGATCAGTTCCTGGAACCGGTCACGGTCTTCGGCAAGGTCGATGCTGTCCGGGCTGGTGCCCAAGATCGGGATGCCGGCTTTTTCAAGCGCAGCGGACAGTTTCAGCGGGGTCTGCCCGCCATATTGCACGATCACGCCCATCAGTTCGCCATTGGTTTGTTCCAACTGGCAAAGTTCGATCACGTCTTCGGCGGTCAGCGGTTCAAAATACAGGCGGTCCGATGTGTCATAGTCGGTTGAAACCGTTTCCGGGTTGCAGTTGACCATGATGGCTTCGATGCCAACTTCGCGCAGCGCATAGGCCGCGTGGACACAGCAATAATCAAATTCAATGCCCTGGCCGATGCGGTTGGGGCCACCGCCAAGGATGATCACTTTTTTGCGGTCGGTCACTTCGGCTTCGTTTTCGGCATCAAAGAAGCCGTCGCCTTCATACATCGAATACATATAGGACGTGCGCGACGGGAACTCGGCCGCACAGGTGTCGATCCGTTTGTAAACCGGGCGCAAATTCAGGCCGTGACGTACCGCGCGAACCTCATCTTCTTCCATCCCGGTCAATTCGGCCAGGCGGGCATCGGCAAAGCCCAGCTTTTTAAGGCGCAGCAATGCGTGTTTGTCACGCGGCAGGCCGTTTTTGCGAATTTGTTCTTCTTCATTCACCAGCATTTCGAGCTGGCGCAGATACCACGGGTCAAACTTGGTCGCCGCCTGGATTTCTTCCAGCGTCAGACCGTGGCGAAAGGCCTGTGCGGCGTAAAGAATGCGGAACGGGACCGGCTGGGTCAGTTTTGCCCGGATCGCAGCCTTGTCCGGTGCGCCATCGATTTTAACTTCGTTAAGCCCGGTCAGGTCGGTTTCCATCGACCGCAGGCCTTTTTGCAGGCTTTCGGCAAAGGAACCGCCAATCGACATGGCTTCGCCAACCGATTTCATTGCCGTGCCCAACAGCGCCTGTGCGCCGGGGAATTTTTCAAAGGTAAAGCGCGGGATTTTGGTAACCACATAATCGATGGTCGGCTCGAACGAGGCCGGGGTCACACCGGTAATGTCGTTATCAAGTTCATCAAGGGTATAGCCAACCGCCAGCTTGGCAGCGATTTTGGCAATCGGAAAACCGGTTGCCTTTGATGCCAGAGCCGAAGACCGCGACACACGCGGGTTCATTTCAATCACAATCAGGCGACCATCATCGGGGTTCACCGCGAACTGCACGTTCGACCCGCCGGTATCGACACCAATTTCACGCAGCACCGCAAGCGATGCGTCGCGCATGATTTGATATTCCTTGTCGGTCAGTGTCAGGGCCGGGGCGACGGTAATGGAATCGCCGGTGTGAATGCCCATCGGATCGACGTTTTCAATCGCGCAGATGATAATGCAGTTATCGGCATGGTCGCGGACAACTTCCATTTCATATTCTTTCCAGCCCAGAATGCTTTCTTCAATCAGCACTTCGTGGCTCGGTGAAATGGCCAGGCCGTTGCGGACGATCTGTTCAAATTCTTCGCGGTTATAGGCAATGCCGCCGCCTTCACCGCCCAGGGTATAGCTGGGGCGAATGATGGCGGGAAGGCCGGTGTGGCTTACGGCTTCAAGGGCTTCTTCATAGGTCCGCACCATGGCCGAGCGGGCACTTTCCAGGCCGATCTTGTCCATGGCATCGCGAAACAAAAGCCGGTCTTCGGCCTTGCGGATCACGTCCTTTTTGGCCCCGATCATTTCAACGCCGTATTTTTCCAGCGTGCCGTCATCCGACAGGGACAGGGCGGTGTTAAGGGCTGTTTGTCCGCCCATGGTCGGCAGCAAAACATCCGGGCGTTCTTTTTCAATGATCTTGGCGACCATTTCCGGGGTGATCGGTTCGATATAGGTGGCGTCGGCCAGGTTCGGATCGGTCATGATCGTTGCCGGGTTCGAATTGACCAGAATGACGCGGTAGCCTTCTTCCTTCAAAGCCTTGCAGGCCTGGGCCCCGGAATAGTCAAATTCGCAAGCCTGACCAATGACAATCGGACCGGCGCCGATGATGAGGATTGATTTGATGTCTGTACGTTTCGGCATGTCTTTTTCCGCTTTTGGCGTGGCGGCTGCACGTGGGCGTGCAGCCAGCATCATGAAGGGTCGCTGTTGCCAGCAATGATCAGGATTTCGCGTCTTCGATCAGGGCAACGAAACGTTTGAACAAATAATGGCTGTCATGCGGGCCGGGCGATGCTTCGGGGTGGTATTGCACCGCAAATACCGGTTTGTCCCTGACGCGCAAGCCCGCCAGCGACCCGTCAAACAACGAGAAATGCGTCGCTTCAACAGTGTCGGGCAGGGTGTCTTTATCCACGACAAAGCCGTGATTCTGGCTGGTGATTTCAACAATACCTGTCGTGACATCCTTGACCGGGTGGTTTGCACCGCGATGGCCGACTTCCATTTTGCGGGTTTTTGCCCCCAGGGCCAGCGCCATCATCTGATGACCCAGGCAAATGCCAAAAACAGGCTTGCCGCTATCGATCAGCTTTTTGATGGTCGGCACGGCATAGGTGCCGGTTGCTGCCGGGTCGCCCGGGCCGTTGGACAGGAAAACGCCATCGGGCTGCATCGCAAGGATTTCTTCGGCCGATGTGGTTGCAGGCACAACCGAAACCTTGCATTCCAGCGCTGCCAGATTGCGCAGGATGTTGCGTTTGATACCATAATCAATGGCGACAACATGGTGTTTGGCGTTGCCCAGTTTACCGTAACCGCCCTTGATCGACCACAGGGTTTCATCCCATTCATAGCCTTCGGTGCAGCTCAGTTCTTTCGCAAGGTCCATGCCTTCAAGGCCGGGCCATTCATTGGCCTTGGCAATCAGGGCATCAATGTCAAAATGACCATCAGGATTATGGCAGATCACCCCGTTGGGGGCACCTTCATCACGGATGCGTTTGGTCAGGCGTCGTGTATCGACCCCGGCAATGCCAACACGGCCATGTTTGGCCAGCCAATCGCCATAATGGCCGGTAGAACGGTAATTCGACGGCTCGGTAATGTCCTGGCGCAGGATGCAGCCAAGGGCCACCGGTGTGGTATTTTCGATGTCTTCATCATTGACACCGACATTGCCGATATGGGGAAAGGTAAATGTAATCATCTGACCGGCATAGGACGGGTCAGTCATGATTTCCTGATAACCGGTGATCGAGGTGTTGAAGCATACTTCACCAACCACCTCGCCTCGGGCGCCAATACCGCGTCCCCAGAAAACTGAACCATCGGCAAGAACCAGAACGGCAGTGGCACCAGGGGGCGGGGTGTGCGTGGGCGCTGACATTGGCGAATGTCCTTTCGATCTATCCACGGTGAGACACGGAGTCTTTATAATATATAAATTCATCGGCAAGCCGACAAAAACAGCCCAAACCGCCATCATGGCAGCCATGCAGACACGTGCAAAGACCCAGCACAAACGGTCCGGAACCAGGTTGGTATCGGCATTTTATACTGAAAGCAGGATTTGCACATATCCCGTCGGGCAAATTGGCGGATGTCTACGGGAAGGGGGTGTCGCTGTCAAGAACCGATCTAAACTTTTATTTATCTTTTGTTTTCAATAGGTTATTCGGATACGTTTTCTTTGCGCTCACTGTACTTTTGGGGTATGTTCACTCCTTTCTTCCACAGAATCAGAGATGCCGCCATGCTGCGACCGCAGCTTACAGATGCTTTGAAAAAAGCCGTCCTTGCAAAAGATACCGTTTCGGTCACCACGACCCGCCTGATCCTTGCTGCTTTGAAGGAGCGCGACATTGCGGCGCGCGGCGAAGGCAATACCGATGGTATTTCGGACGATGATATTCAGGGCCTGCTTCAGTCCATGGTAAAGCAGCGCCGCGAAAGCATCGAGATGTATTCCAAGGGTAATCGCCCGGAACTGGCCGCTCAGGAAGCCGCCGAGATCGTTGTGATTGAACGGTTTCTGCCCAGCCAGATGAGCGATGACGAAATTGAAGCGGCTGTTAAGGACACTGTTTCGGACATGGGGGCGACCTGCCTGAAAGATATGGGCCGAACAATGGCGACCCTGCGCGAGAAATACAGCGGCTGCATGGATTTTGGCAAAGCCGGTCTGGTCGCGAAAAAACTATTGGGTTAATTCCAGAACCCGACATGTTTAAAAGCCGGATGCCTTGCGTCCGGCTTTTGTCATGCTTAATCTTATATTCTGGTATCCTGGTCTAGATTGGCTTTCGAACTTCACATTTCACGGATGGGCACATTATGAGCTTTCCCCAGTCGTTTCTGGACGATCTGCGGGCACGCGTTGGTCTGGCAGATATTGTCGGATCATCGGTAAAGCTGATCAAACGCGGTCGGGAATATTCCGGGCTGTGCCCCTTTCATAGCGAGAAATCACCTTCCTTTACCGTGAACGAGCAAAAGGGTTTTTACCATTGCTTTGGCTGCGGCGCGCATGGTGACGTCATCAGTTTTCTGATGAATACCCGGGGGTTGACCTTTGTCGAGGCCGTCGAGGTGCTGGCAAACCAGGTTGGCATGGATGTGCCAAAACCCTCACGCGAAGCCCAGGAACGCGAAAAAAAGGCCAAGACCCTTTATGAAGTGATGGAAGCCGCGTGCGTGTTCTTCGAGCGTAACCTGCGCATGCCCGAAGGGCGCGAGGGGTTGGATTATTTTCATGCGCGCGGGCTTGATGACAAAACCATTGGCGATTTTCGTCTGGGATATGCATCGGACAATCGTGCGGCCCTTAAAGCTGCTTTGAAGCGCGAAGATATCGACGAACGCACCATGATCGAGGCAGGCTTGCTGATCGAGCCGGAAGATCAGAACCGGCAAAGTTATGACCGGTTTCGGGGCCGGGTGATGTTTCCCATTCTTGATCGGCGCGGGCGCGTGGTCGCCTTTGGCGGCCGCGTGATGGGCGATGGGAAGCCCAAATATTTAAACAGTCCCGATACCCCCCTGTTTCACAAGGGGCAGTTATTATATGGCCTGCCTCAGGCGCGCGAAGCCTCGCAGCATGGGGCCGAAATCATTGTGACCGAAGGCTATATGGACGTGATTGCCCTGCACCGCGCAGGGTATCGCGGGGCGGTTGCCCCGCTGGGTACGGCCGTGACCGAAGAACAAATTGGCGAATTGTGGAAAATGGCCAACGAGCCCATTTTGTGCCTTGATGGCGATGCGGCGGGCAAGCGTGCGGCGGTGCGTGCTGCCGAACGTGCCTTGCCCATCTTGCGTCCGGGAAAGTCATTGCTGTTTTCGATCCTGCCCGAAGGCGACGATCCGGACAGCCTGATCGCGTCCGGGGATGGCATGACGCGGTTTCGC
>TARA_R110002050_G_scaffold56705_1_pt1 | contig 11936 bp, 23 predicted proteins | sample TARA_R110002050 | Tara Oceans TARA_R110002050 (sample SAMEA4396988) | marine metagenome | biome: Polar Biome; feature: [DCM] deep chlorophyll maximum layer (ENVO:01000326); material: water (ENVO:00002006), including particulate matter (ENVO:01000060) such as... | depth 25 m
CTTCTGTTTCCATTAACATCTGTACTTTCTTCAGAGTGTGTCAAAAAGAATATTGTTAAGTCTTCCCTCATATCTTTAGGCATCTTAGCTACTTGAGCTAAATTTGCTGCTATAGAGGTAAACTTATCATATCCTTTTTCATTTGCTCTATCAAAATATTCAAAAGAGCTCATATATTGCCAATCATCAACAACTAGCGTTTTAATATGATTCATTTTATCATTTACATGTTGCATTGCTTTAATTATACCCGGTGCTGAAGAAGCTGATGTCATATTTCCTTTAGGATTATCCTTTGAAATATTACCATAGTTCTTTTTCCACCCTTTAAATGGTAGTGGTTTATTTGCAATGTTTATTATAAATGTTTCTTTGGGATCTAAACTCCTAATTGCTGTGGACTTCCCAGTTCCTGAGTCAGCAATAACTAATACACTTTGTGCCATATTATTTATTTAATTTTTGATTTATACTTAATAATGCTTTTTCAATTCCAATTAATACATCTACTATGTCTCTTTTATCAGGATTAGTTAAATTAATTTCACCTTTATGATCAATACCTTCTTCTATAGAAGTTTTAATATTATTCATTCTATCTGTAACATCATTAATTACTTTAAGTTCAGATACTGATATAAGATGTCTTTCAAATCCTGAGCTACTTTTAATTAATTCATATTCTTCTTTCCAATGAGGATTATGTTTTATTAAATATAAAGTTCTTTTAGGATCTTCTGAGTCATAATCTATACTAACAAATTCAGTATAAATGTCTTTACTTTTCTCTAATTCACTTGGAAAAAATGAAACATGTAGTTCATCTTTGCCACCTGGCCTGTATGCCATCTTTGGTATATATAGTGCATTTTTTATTTTTGATTTTAAAAAATAATCTTCATGCTCTTCTCTTAGTTTTGCAACTTTATCTTTGCGTTCTTGTGGTGTCATAATAATAATTTAAATTTATCTTCTTTCTTGTTGAGCAGGAGTATCCATTTCATGTATCTCCATTGTTTCAAATGCAGCTTTAAAGAAACTCATCCTGGTGTCACCATTTCTTGCTTTAAGAAAATGTAACACTAATGTTTTATCATCCTCTATGATATATCTATCAGGGCCATATAATCTAATTTTTTGTTTAGCAGGCCGATTAAGACCTATAAGCGTGTCAGCATGTTGTAACATAGCATCTGAACCAAATATATCTGACTCAAGTACATAGTTACCATATTTACCATCTATTGCTCTATCAGGGCTATCAATATTTCTATTAAGTTGAGATAGGCATATAAACATACAAGGATAGTCCCGCTTTGCTTGTGTAAAAAATTCACCTAATTCAAACAACATATCTAACCGGTTATTTTGATAAGGAGCTCTTTTTACAAGAATGCTATGATCTAATGTAATAATAGTTTTTTCACCTTTATGCTCATTCATGTAGTTATCAAGTGTTTCTCTCATTTGATTAACTGTCATAGGTGTTGAGACAATGTCAACAGGATATTTAATTCTTTCTTTAGAATATGCATGACATCTGTCAAATGTTTCTTGACTAAGTACATGTCCCGCACTGCATAACTCTTTATATGTTTTTCCAGTTATAGAACTAAATTCCCTTAATGCTGAAGTTCTACCCACCATTTCAAATTGAAATTCTAATACTCTATAATTTTCATCTGGATTACGAACAAATGATTCTCTTATTATTTGATCTTTAATTAATGTTTTACCACTACCTGGTCTCCCGCCAATTACAGTGAGAGTATTCCATTCTAATCCATCTGTTACTGCATCATTAAACTTAGGCCACGGTGTTTGTATAGATTTTTCTTTACCACTTTGTCTATCAAGCATATATTTAAGTGCTTCATTAAAAGCTGTGTATTGACCATCCCATGGTTTTTTTTCATTCATACTACCTTTTCTTTAAAGTGATTGTCTTCAGGTTCTACGCCATCTCTAATCATATCACAATAATCAGCAAGGTCTGAAGATTTAACCTTGTTTTTATCTTCTTTAGCAACAAAATATTGACTTGTTTTCATATACATAAACTGGTTATCTTCATAAGAGTTTACATACATTTTAGTTGCTTTAATAATTTCATCCCAGCTAAAATCATATGTTTCAAAAAACCATCTAAATGAATTTTCTAAAGATCTTACATTAACTCTTGCTGGTTTTCCACTAGGTAATTTACCTGCAGGAAATACTTCTCTATATTCATTAAGGTTTGTAGAAAACTTTTTACCCATTAGTTGTATACTAGTTTTCTTTTTTGCTTTAATAAAATAATTTTCAAATTTAGCTATTACTCTTTTACCTTTGATACTTACTTTTCCATCCTCATATAAAAAACCTTCTTTTTTAAGATGTTTTACTGATTCACCATTTTCATAGCTAGTTAATGGTAATGATAGACTCTTCTTGATTCCGTAAAGTATTAAGAACTGATCTGGAGTCATTTTTTCCTGAAGTATCTGTTGAAATAATTCCCACATGTTTTTTAATTAAGTTTAATATTATATTATATACTATTACAAATTCTTTATCATTTATTTCTAGTAATGTGTCTGTTTGTTTTATACTATGTATAACACTAGCATGATTTCTATCTATAAACTTTCCTATATAAGATTTTGTGTATCCTATTTTCCAAGCAACATACGAAAACACTTGCATCCACATTATATATTCTTTTCTTCTAGTTTTACAAGAAAGAGAATTTATATATTTAAACTCTGGATTATTAATATGCATTGCATTTAATACTAAAGATTCTAAGTTTTGTATTTTAGTAACACTATGAGCATTTGAAAGTTGACTTAAACCTATTCTAGATTTTTTATCACTTACAATAATTTGAAGTTTTTTGTTGTATTTATTTGCTATATTTTCAATAAAAGAAGCTATTTCTTCCTTTATTGTAACATTTTTATTTTGTAACATATGTGTTGGTTTATAGTTTATAAAGATACTATTTTTTAATGATATGATAGTATTTTAATATATTATTTATATATTTGTATTATGATATTATACCCAGAAGAAATTAAAAAAATATGTATGACTCCTAGTATACAAAAAAGTAAACTTAAAGAGTCAAAATTTATTAAAAATACATTAAAATTATGGCTAAAAAAATAACTGACGCATTTAGAAAAAAATCATTAAAAAGTACTTTAGAAGCTACTAAAGATGGTAAAATAATTACACTTAATCCAGAAGCAATAATTGACATACCTGTTCATGCAGAATTTAGAGAATACATTATTCAAACATTAAATTATGTATTATCAACTGAAGATGATCAAAGTAAAATTATAAGCACTTTAAATCTTATTAAAACAGGATTTAAAGATTACAATAATGATGTAGATCAAAAAGTTGATCCTTTTGTAAATTCAGTTTATACATTAATGGCTTTAATATCTGAAATTAATATGCAAGCTGCTGAACAAGGTAAAACAATTATTACTGAAGAAAAAGTTGATGAAAAAATGTCAACTTTAATTAAAGATTTAGAAAATAATTATACTGAAGAACAAACTGCAAATTTGTTTAAAACTATAATGAAAGAATATAAAGAATCAGTACCTGGTGATATTAAATTTGGCAACAGCGAAGGAGACTATGATGCAGAGCATAAGGGTAAAACTTCTAGCGAAGATTAGACCCCAGCTCATCACCTAATTCTATTATTTCTTGTATAACTGAGTTTAACTCATCACTACTACAATCTCCAAAAGACTTGCAGTACTCTGATCCCCCCTTATTAAAGCAGAGTCCTGTTCGTCTTTTGATTTGTAGTTTCATTTCACTAAAGCTATAACCTATATCATTTGCAAGTTGTCTTATGCTTACATGAATTTTTGCTATTTGTGCGTTACTACCCTTGTCACCGGATACACTAACAAACATCTCTACTTTAGTTCCTTCAGGAAGACCATTTACAAATTTTTTAAAAATAGTTTCCTGTGTTTTTATATTGTATTCTAGTTTACCATTCTTTTTAGTTAAGTTTGAGAATAAATTAATTTTCTGCATACCATTCTAATATTAAATCATGAATATTATCTATATCAATATCATGAAGTTCATTTATTATTGGTAAAATATCTACAGCCACTGATTTATCATTAGCATCTTTTAAAGCTAAATATGCTTTTAAGATAGTAACTGATGGTGCTGAACCAGGATGACCTGAACCATCTTGATAATATAATGTTTCTGGTTCACCTGGATCAAAATCATATTCAAAATCTATATCTATATTATTATGTTGATGTGAATATGTTTGTGTCATTTTTTTTTATTTTTATCTATTGTTTTAGACTCATTTTTAAGCCACCACTTAAGGTACTCTGCTGGTGTGCCTTTCCATTCCATTTCTTTCATGGCACTGTATATTTCTTTCATTTTTCCCATTTTATTTTTGTTTTAATGTATCAGGGACTTCATAGTTATGAGCAGGTCCCATTACAGGACTGTCAGTACTACATGCTGTTAAGCCCATAATAGTTAGTATATATAATATATATTTCATTTTGTTTTACTTACCTTAATAAAGGATTATGATATTTAATTTTATCTTGATCAAATGTTGATAATGCTGAACTAACCCATTTAACATCTTGTGTATTTTTATAACATAATATATGACACACTGCTGTTTCAGTTGGATTAAGTCTTAATAATCTACCTATTCTTTGTGCAGTTTTTCTTTCATTACCGTATGCATGCATAATAATACCTTGTTTTAATTTTGGTATTGACACACCTTCATTAAGTTGTAACACACATGATAGTTTATTAATTCTACCATCACTAAACAATTCTAAATTTTCTTCACTTTTTTTATTCCCAGAATGATAACTGTGTGAGCACATTCTATCAGCTTGCTTTTGTGTATTAGCAAATACAAGACATTTTTGATCTATATTTTTTAATAAACCTTTAGCATACGCTTCTTTGGTTCCATAATCCATCATGGCTTTCATTCTCATAATAGAAGTAAATTGTTTTTGTTTTGGGGTTTGAGCATCTCCTAACCTTGAAGTAAAATAGTTATAATCATCTTGTTCAGATGTAAACCAATGTCCACCGTTTTTATTTTTTTTCTTTTGAGTTTTTAATTTTGATAATTGCAATTCATGTACAACTATTTGATAGTTATTTAATATATCACTGTCTGTAGCTTGATCCACACTAAAATTGTATATAATAGGACAATACTTATTGACCATTTTATACTTTTCAGAACCTTTTCTAGGTGGTGTACCTGTTAGTCCTAAGATTTTTCCTTTGTAATTACTTAAGAAATTTTCATGCCCTTCAAGTAAACTATGACATTCATCTAAATATACAATATCATAACTATTTGGTGTATGTTTATTTATAGATAAATAAGTAGTAAATGTTATATGATTTGATAATTGATTAGTTAAACCCATTTTTAACAATTCATTAACCCAAGCTTCTTGTACTGTTAATTTTGGAATCACTACTAATACTCTTAAAAAAGGATCATAGCTTTTTAATAAGTGTTGTATTGCTATTCTTGTTTTACCAACACCCATGGATATGCCTAAACCACATCTATTATTCTTAATAGCTAATTCCAAAGCTTCTTCTTGTACATTTTCTCTATTCATAATCTATATCATTATCATTTAATAATTTTTTTATAGCATCTTTTTGCATTTTATCAACCCATTTTTCATAATTATCTTCATCATTTTTAGAAATTTCTAATTTCATAAGTTCTGTTTCTATTTCCATAATTTCAAGATCTTTTTTGCTAAATAATTCTGGACTGGATTTTAATATATTTGTTACTTCAATTAATTGTTCTGTATTTAATATTGTAATTAAATACTTTAATAATTCCATCATGTTAATCTATTTATTGTGAATCCTAACTCTGTTGCTTTTTTTGGATGTTCTTCTATCCATATGTGACAAGGTCTACATACTGATAACCATGTTTTTACCACTAAATGATACTTACCCCTACCTTTTTTGTGATGCACATCAGTTGATTGTAAATTACAACCATCTAAATGCGCTTCACATAAAGGTTTCTCTTCAAGAAAGTTTTTCCTAAACTTAGTGTAAGCTGCGTCTATAACAATCATTTTTTTAGATTTAAATTTTAAAGGTGTAACTTTTTTTTGTTTGAGAGGCTTTTCAGATCTTCTCATCCAACAAAATTTACAATATTTATTTCCTTTATCATTCTTCCAAATAAATTGATCTGTTTCACAACCAATACAATGTTTTTTTTTTGCTTTCATTTAAGTTTTAAAAAGTTTTTAGGTAACAAACCAGCAGATATGAACTTTATAATTAAATGCTCATATCCTATACCATATGTTTTAAAAGATAATTTATTAATATAATCAGGCATGTACATAAATGGTACATTTACAAGCTCTTTGCCTAATTTACTATTTTTAAAGATACTAAATATCTTATTTGAATCCTTATATGATAGTAACTGTTTCCATTCATTAATAACTGATTGACTACGTTTCCATACTTTTATTATCCTTCTTTTCTTGTCCCAATGCATAGTTTCTATTTCTTCTTTCTTATACATTTTAAGGCCATGTAACACTCTTTTAAATAAAAAGTGTTGATGTGCGTTTAATTGTTTATACACAATTGGTTTATTTAGACTTTGATTTAATTCCTCAAAATCACTTAATATACCTAAATAATTTAAATGTGATTTAACTTTTGATAGTTTTAGTTTAGTAATTTGTATTTCATTAAGCATAGTTTTAAATTTAAAAAGTTTGTGTGAGTTTTTTTTGAATAAAAAAAGAGAGCCCATAAATACATATGAGCTCTCTCTAGTTTTAAAAGTGTAAATCTGACATCATGGGCTAGAAAATTCTAGTTAGCATCCCATTAGCGACCAAAACTGGTCTAATTAACACTTTTAAGTTATTTGTTAAAGTTCAAAACTTTCGTTATCAACTTCAACTAGTTCTTCTTCTTGAACATCTTGAATAGAATCTTCTATATCAACTTGGTCAACCTCTTCTTTTTTCTTTCTTTTTGAGGTAGGTTTAACCATTTCATCTAGTTGATCTGTATTAATTCTTACAGACTTTGATTCAACACCATTAGCTTCTCTAATTGCTTCATTATTAGTGTGAGCAATTAAAACATCTACTTCATCTAGATCCATTGAATAGAAACTTTTTCTATATATAGGTTCTCCATGCTTGCAGCATATTACACCAGTGTCACCTGCTACTTTTAAATCTCTATCAGGATCATTAGAACTAAATGCTTCTAATTGTTCCTTGACAACAATTTGTCCAGGTAATTCAGTCTTATCAGCTATACCTATAGCTTGAAGATCTTCTACAGTACCATGTATTAAGGTACTTCTTGTGGATTTTTTTACCCAGCCACCTGAGCCAAATCCTACTTTCTCTTGAGTTAATCTAACGTGCCCAAATTCAGGGTTGTTTTTAGATACTCTAATTACGCTACCGTTGTCATCTGCAACAATAGTCACTTTACCATTTTCTGTCATGTCAGTTTGGTTTTAAAAATTAATAAAAAATTGTGTTAACTATAATAATGCACCATTTTGGTACACATTCTTAAATATCATCAGGATGAAAATATTTGTCTAATAATTTGTCTATTGCAGCTATTTCATCTAATGATGGTTCATGTTCTATTATCATATCATCTGAAATATCTGGAGACTTTTCTACTTTACCTTTACTTATATCTTTTAATGAAGATTTATGAAAAGGATTTGTTATTTCTGAGCTAAACTCATTACTTAAACCATTCAGGTCTCTCAACTCTTCATCATTAAGAGAAAGATATTGTTCAAGTGACATTTCTATCACTCTTCCGTTTGGTAATTGGTATAACATCTTACAAAAATATAAAAATATATTGTTATATTAATGTGTTATACCTCTATTAACTAAAATAAAAAGCAGTAGTATAGCTATCTATTTAATTAATTTAATTATTTTACCTGTTCTTGTTATACATTTTTTAGTTTTAAGTTCTTTCATAGACCTCCAAACAGTACTATAACTAATATTTAACATATTAGCCATAGTATTTATTGAAGGAAAACAAGTGCGTTTTTTATTACAATGAACAGCTAATACAGTGTAAACTATTTTAGCATTAGTGGATATTTCAGGATTAGAAATAACATTATATGAAACTATACCAAATCTATAATTCAATGACTTCATCATGTTTTATAGCGTTTTGAAGTTTAAAATATGTTATATCTTTTTTTGCAAATTCTTCTATGTCTAGTGTATTTACTGTATCATCTAAAAGTATTACTTCACTACCTGACCATACATAATATTTAACTTTCATTCTAGGCTCATAAGGATTAAATTCTGTATGATATGAATCATCATTATCTATATACCCATATAAATAACCATCTTTTAAAAGTCCTTTGTCAGTCATAATATCTGCATCATAATCACTTCCATAAAATTTAGTACGTTTAAATCTTACATGCATTCCTTTTTTTAAAGGCTTGTAGCTCTGCAGATTTGCTAATTCTAAAAACATTACTAGTGTATGTTCTGGTACCATGCTTAAGAGCGCATCTACAACAAATTGTTTATCTCTTACACTTTTAATAAATAAAGGTTCAACAAGTGTTTTTACCATACTCATTGGTATATTAATCTTCTTCTCCATAATCATTTTTATACTTTTTATTACGTTTATACTTAGTTTTATTTTTGTGTATCTTAGTCTTATAAGGCTCTATACCTAATTCTAAGTCTACTTCTCTACTAATTCTTCTGTCTCTACTAGTTTTATCTTTTTTACTCAATTGTCTCATGCTTACAAGATATTACATAAGATTAAAAAAAACTATATTTATTATTATTTAATAGTGAACCCAGTAGGACTCGAACCTACAACCTACACCTTAGAAGGGTGTTGCTCTATCCAGTTGAGCTATGAGTCCATATCTTATACTTTAATAAAAGTATTTGATTTAGATCTTAGCTTTTTGGTTACTTCTATTCTTGACTTTAACTTTCTATTAGCTGTATTAGCTTCTTTTTCTATTATGCCCATAGTTACTTTAAATGCATATGTTGCAGCTTTCTGATTGATAGTATCTACAATATCATACACATCAAGTCCTGATGCCAGTAAGTCTCTCATTTCTTTAACTCCTATTAATCTTTTCATTGCTTCATTTATTTAGAAATAAAGGTGAAGGCTTTAAACAGTTACCCTTCGTAAACGTTCTAGAAACGTCATTCTGTTGCCTTCACCCTTAAGTCATCTCACTCACTCAAACTTAATAATCAAAACTGACTATCAAATTTACCATATGTTATACAGTAATTATATACTATTATAACATGTATTATATACTTGTGTTGTTAGTATGTCATAGGTGCACACTTTTAAAAAATATTCACCAATAATATAACAATAAGCATTACTGCATATGTTATACATACTACTAGATCAAAATGATAAGGCTTTTTCATGTTATAAAATTCATTTCATATTTATATTTTGACGCTTCAACATGCTTAGACATTAATGTATTATAATCAGTTTTATTAATTAACGATTTTATTTTACTAACAAATAATGTTAGTTCTTTTAAATTATTAATGTTATCATAATGATTATTAAAATGCATATCATTTTTAGTATACTTTCTATTACACACTATATCTTCTTTGCTTATCCAAATACATATTTTTTCATTTTTGTCAACATGCTCATACTTTAGTTTTTCAACTTTTTTTTCATATTTACATTGAAGATGTTCAATAAATCTTATTATATATTTAGGTGTTTTACTATTTGTACGCTCAACAATATCAGTTTTATTTAACTTATTGTTGTAAACGCAGCTAACACTATTTAAATAATAACTATTATTAAAAGATATAAACTTAGTGTCATCTATATCAGATGTATGCATTCTCATTCCATGACCTTTAAAAGAGTTTCCTACTCTAATATTAAATACAGGTTTATATACTGCATTAACTGGTTTTAGATTTAAGTTATGGTTGAAGAGACCACGAATGGCCTCCCCAACACGGGTTATAAACCCCTTCATATCTTCCATTTTTTAAGCTTAACATCATAGAATAACCACACTATAGTACCAAACAAATAACTTAACCATACAGTGGCTAATATAACAATTACCATTAAATCAAGGTAAGGATTGCTATTGAAAAGATCTAAGTTAGTACATAATGCTATAATTGCTAATATAAAGATAGATGTTAACCATGATAGTAAATTAACGATTAACCATCCAAACATTATTTTAAATGGTAATACTATATATCTTATTATGTTTATTGTTCCTGATTTTTTAATTGATTTCATTACGATTATTTTTAAGGATTAATGATAACTCTATTTCTAAGAACGGTATTATGATACACAAATCAATTGATTTATAGTTCTTCTTTACGCCTAGACCAACACCAACAAGTGGTATTACTCTGACATATCCTCTAAGTCTAAATTCTTTTTTCATTTGAATATGGTTTTAATTAATGTTTAAGTTGAGTGAAAGGTCATTGTTTAATAATTTTTTAATATTGCGGATACTATTATGCTCTTCTTATAGAGAGTGAAGACAAACAATATGTATGAGTAACATTAGTTGTTACTGTTGTCAATATCTTTATAGTGATAGCTATATTATATATAATGGTGATTACCAACTCTAAGAGTGGTAACAAGTGGTAATATGTGGTGTATATGACCTCACTTTCACAACTTCACACATTTAATTCTTTTAATCACACAAATAAATACATTAACCCTAACAATATGCAACACAAAGGCATTCAACCTTGATTGGAATAGTTTATTAGTAATAATGTAATTATTTGAGTGAGTAATCTAAGAAAGGAGAAGAGATACGCTAGGTCAAAGCCTAACGTACCAATGCTCAATCTCTTTACCTCTATAAAGGCTATGAAGCCTTTACAAAGTACATACCATTAGGTTCTCCTGTCTCACGGTCAGTGCATGGAGAATCCATGTCTGGAGTAAAGCCAGGAACCGCTTGGTTCTTTTGGAACTTGAAAGTGGAAGGGTCAACTGTGTTGCCTTCTGCGTCAATGACACAAAGAACGTAGTAGTTGACGGTACCTCCTGTACGTATGTACGTAGTTGTACCGTTGATTGAAACTTTTTTAGTTTCACGGATGCCATCCTTCAGGATGATGCTTTTATTGCTTGTGCAATGGAATAATAAATTTGACATAGTCTAGATTTTTTAAAGGGTTAATAATAATTGTGGGGGCACCAGCCCGCCAATTTTAAACTGGGGAGCAGAACATTAGAAGGTTCCAAGCACTTCAAACATACAATACTTTAATTCCCCAAAAATTTTTTGTATATTAAGTATATATGATCCTTTATAGAAAGGAATGTTAAATCTTAAAAAAAAATAACATGTCAGAAGATAATTATAATGACCATGAAGAAAGGGAAGAAAGTGATCTCCCTCTTTCCCAACAATTAGAACTAGAGGATTTAATGGTGAAGACAGCGTTTAATAATTCTTTTAATGTATTAACTAATAGAACAACGTTTAATAAAATACTAGATGGTAAAACTATTAATGGAGCTAGTGCAATTATGGCACATAATCCAGATGAAGATATACCCCTTGAGTCATTAGAAAATATGATGGCGTATTTCGTGGAATCTGAAGAATATGAAAAGTGTGCTGAAATAAAAAACATAATGGATGAAACAAATGGATTATGAGCGTATTAAAAAAAGTAAAAGAAGATAAAGAATATAAAAAAGGCGGATCTAAAAAAGATGCTTGTTATTCTAAAGTAAAAAGTAGATACAGTGTTTGGCCTTCTGCTTATGCTAGTGGGGCACTTGCTAAATGTAGA
>TARA_R110002050_G_scaffold124328_1_pt1 | contig 11919 bp, 10 predicted proteins | sample TARA_R110002050 | Tara Oceans TARA_R110002050 (sample SAMEA4396988) | marine metagenome | biome: Polar Biome; feature: [DCM] deep chlorophyll maximum layer (ENVO:01000326); material: water (ENVO:00002006), including particulate matter (ENVO:01000060) such as... | depth 25 m
CCCAACCGTGGCGACCAGGTTGAAGTCATCAACATGAAATTTGCTGATACGGCAGACATGTTCAGCGACACACCGGTTGATACCTTCCTGGGGCTTGACAAGTCTGAAGTCTTCCGTATTGCCGAAATGCTGGTGCTGGCAATTGTCGCGATCCTTGTTATCTTGCTGGTGGTTCGCCCGCTTCTGACCCGTGCCTTTGAAACCCTGCCCAGCGCGGCAGATATGGCACAACGGCAATTGCTGGCAGAAGACGGCAACATGATGCAGGATGGCACCCCCGCCCTGGCTGGCCCGGCCCCGGTGCCCGGTGGGCATATGAACGAAGAACATGACGAACTGATCAATATTTCGCAGGTCGAGGGCCGGGTGAAAGCCTCCTCGGTCAAGAAGATTGGTGAAATTGTTGACAAGCACCCGGAAGAGGCCCTGGCGATCATTCGCAACTGGCTTTATCAGGAAAACTGAAGGCCGGGTCAGAGCGCACCGTTTGTTTGATATTCCTGATCCGGGGTTACGCGTTACGACCCCGGACTAACACCCGACAGATTGCCGAAATGATATGACTGCGATCGAAAAATTCAAATTTGAGCTTAACTTCGACGATGCCGATACCGTCATCCGCCCCGCTGGCGCGGAAGAGGAACACTATTCGATCAAGCGCAAATCGCAGCGAAAGAAAAGAGAAGAGGAAGAAAAAGGCCCCCCGCCGCCCCCGGCGATTTACACCGAAGAGCAAATGCAAACCATGTTGCGCGAAGCCGAAAGCCGCGCACGTGATGAAGCCTTTACACAAGGCCATGCGCAGGGGCTGACCCAGGGGCGCGACGAAATTTTGGCGTCGGTGCAAAAAACCGTTTCCGATACCGCCGGGCAAATTGCGGCCCGGCTGGAACATATTGACGAGATCCAGAAACGCGCCCACGCCACCACGGTCGAAGATGCCATCCATGTGACCCGTGCTATTGTCAAAAAGCTGATCCCGGCCTGGACACAAGGAAACACCACGCTTGAAATCGAAAATATCGTTCGCCAATGCCTGTCGAACCTGTTCGATGTTCCCAAGGTGCTGGTACAGGTTCACCCCGACATTGCCGAAGAACTGCAAAACCGTGTGAGCGAAATTGCCCGCAGTCGCGGTTTTTCCGGCCAGGCTGTTGTTGTCGGCGAAGCCAGCATTGCCACAGGCGACTGCCGGGTATCGTGGGGCGATGGCACCGCCATTCGCGACCAGGAACGGACATGGGCGGAAATAAATGCCGTTGTTGATAACGCCATTACCGCCCACCGCGAGGGATTTGACCTTTCCCACGACAATCCGATGACTGACCCCGAAATTCAGGAAAGCCGCAAACCGGAACCAGCCGCTGCTCCTGGCGTCCCCCTCCAACCGCAAGCAAATGCAGCACCGACGCCTTCGCCACCGCCCGCCGAGGCGGAAAACACCAAAACCGGGCCTGAAAACGCAAGCGCACAGGTGGCCGCAACAAACGACGAATAACACGGTAAAATGCCGGAGGGCATATGGACCCGTACAGTAATACTGATACGCCGACAGGCGAACTTGCCCCCCATAAAAAAAGATACCGCTGGCAGTTTTAAACAATAGATTGCATCACACATGTGATGACAGCGACAATGCGGGTTCGGCAGGAGCAATCCGTCCCGAAACATGCAGGAGAATACAATGGCAGACGATGACGATCTTGAACTGTCCGAACTCGATGATGACGATATCGAGCTGGAAGGCGAAGGGACTGAATTACTGGCCGGACTCGATACCAGTGGCGAGGGAATGAAAACCTCCAAAGACCTTGAAGCGGTATATGATATTCCTGTTCAGGTCTCGGCTGTGCTTGGAAAAGCAACCATGCAGGTGAGCCAATTGCTAAAATTGGGCCGTGGTGCTGTCGTGGAGCTTGACCGCAAGGTTGGGGAAGCTATTGATATATATGTTAACAACCGCCTGGTCGCGCGTGGCGAAGTGGTTGTTGTCGAAGACCGTCTGGGGGTAACCATGACGGAAATTATCAAATCAGAACGAAACTAGGCTGGTCAGAAGGATAGCTGGGAATGGCGGACGGGGGGACGAAGACGACGTTCGACATCGCAACGGTGGTCGGGCTCATCGTCGGGTTTGCGTTGGTTATTGCGGCAATTTTCCTGGGCGGATCGCCTGGGGCATTTATTGACGTACCGTCGATCCTGATCGTGATTGGGGGGACGGCCGCGATTACGGCAGTGTGTTTTGCCCTGGGCGAATTTCTCGGGGTGGGCAAAGTGTTGGCACGGACGATTTTTCATCCGTCGCGCAACCCTGCAGATGCGGCTTTGCAAATTTTGCAACTGGCTGAAATTGCCCGCAAGGGCGGTGTTCTGTCGCTACAAGGACATCTCGACAGCTTGCTAAGCGAGGAGTTTCTTTGGAAAGGGTTGTCCCTGGTTGTGGATGGCACCCCGCCCGAAGAAGTTGAAGGGATCATGCGCAAGGACATGAACGCCACTATTTCGCGCCACCAAAAAGGGGCGAGCATATTAAAAAAAGCAGGCGACATTGCCCCGGCAATGGGCCTGATCGGCACACTGATCGGCCTGGTGCAGATGCTGGGCAACCTTGATGATCCGTCATCAATTGGTCCTTCGATGGCGGTGGCACTTTTGACAACTTTCTACGGTGCTGTTTTGTCGAACATGGTGTTCATGCCGCTGGCGGCCAAACTGGAACGCAACTCGCAGGAAGAAGAACTATTGAACTCGGTCTATATGGTCGGTGCCGTTTCAATCGGACGACAGGAAAACCCCCGTCGCCTCGAAATGCTGATAAATTCGATTTTGCCACCGGCGAAACGGGTCAGTTATTTTGATTGATCCCCGACTGCCATTTTTCGGTGACAAAACAATGGTATTGCAGCAAAGACATACAAAAAGCGGATCGGAAAGAGATTAGGCAATGCAGGTATTGATCGTTGGTGGACTGGGCGGCCAGATCGGCGCAGCCAGCAAGATCGCGATGGCACGGGGCGCTTCGGTTCAGTTGGCCGAAAGCGTTACCACTGCCTTGAACATCCTGCGCGCGGGCAAGCGCATTGATCTGGTCATGGCCGACATCACCCTGGATGTTGGGGCCCTGATCACGGCCCTGTCGCGCGAACGCATCAGCGTTCCGGTCGTGGCCTGCGGTGTGGGCAACGACATCAATGGCGCTGTAAATGCGATCAAGGCCGGGGCACAGGAATATATCCCCCTGCCCCCCGAGGCAGATCTGATTGCAGCCATTTTTGAAGCCGTGACCGAAGAAAGCCATGCCCTGATCCATCGCGATCCGCGCATGACCGAAACATTACGCCTTGCCGAACAGGTGTCCCGCAGCACCGCGTCCATCCTGATCACCGGCGAAAGTGGCACCGGCAAGGAAATTCTATGCCGGTTTATCCATCGCAAATCAAACCGGGCTGACAAACCCTTTGTCGCCGTCAATTGTGCTGCCATTCCCGAAAACTTGCTGGAATCCGAGCTGTTTGGCCATGAAAAAGGGGCCTTTACCGGGGCCCAGGCACGGCGCATTGGCAAGTTTGAAGAAGCCGATGGCGGAACCTTGCTGCTCGATGAAATCAGCGAAATGGATGTGCGCCTGCAAGCCAAATTGCTGCGCGTGATCCAGGAACGCGAAATTGACCGGCTGGGTGGCAGCAAACCGGTAAAGGTTGATGTGCGCATTCTGGCAACATCCAACCGCGACCTTGAAGCCTATGTGCAATCAGGCAATTTCCGCGAAGACCTTTATTTTCGCCTGAATGTCGTCAATCTGGATATTCCCGCGTTGCGCGAGCGGCCCGGCGACATCCCTGTACTGGCAGAGTTTTTTGTGCGTAAATATTCCGAAGCCAACGACATGCCGATCCGGCCGATCAGTCCGCTGGCGATTGAACGGCTGGTGCACCATTACTGGCGCGGCAATGTGCGCGAACTTGAAAACACCATGCACCGTGCCGTGCTGATTGCCGGCCCCGACGAAATTGGCCCCGAAGCCATCATGTTAAGCGGCACGGCTCCACAACCTGCCCCGCAAGCCCCGCCGCCACAACAGCAAGGCTATGGCGCATCCGGCCCCGATCCGCGCGACATCGCCCGAAACAATGTGGCGGCGTCGGCCTATAACCCGGCATACGTTAACCAGGCCTATCGCAGTTCGGGTGCGGCAACGGGCGGCTATGATACATCTGGCAATGGCACCTATGGCGCGCCCCCCCGACAACCGGCACCGGCACCGCAAGATCCCTATACTGAAAATGCGCGTGCGGCCCCGGCGTCGGCACCAACCGATATCGCGGACGATCGCGCCGATCAGGGTGTGATATCCGAGAACGGCTCTATCACAGCGGCCCTGGTGGGTCGGACAGTGGCCGATGTTGAACGGGAACTGATTATCGATACGTTGAAACATTGTTTTGGCAACCGCACCCATGCCGCCAACATATTGGGAATATCGATCCGTACCTTGCGCAACAAATTGCGCCAGTATAACGACGAAGGGGTTAGCGTTCCGCTTCCCGGCAACGGATAAACGGATAAAACGGGTATCGACACATGCCCGGGGTACATTGCCACTGTCACAGATGGCTGACCTTTGGGCGTGATAGCGAAAAAAGCACCTTATAAACAAGGCCGGGTTTTCCCCGCCATAAATGGCAACAGACAGGAACCAAAGCGCAAAACATGGCAGATGGTCGCCAAATAACCCCTTCAGGGCCCCGAAACACCGACGGACAATCCGGCGGCAATGCCCTTATGGGGAATCTGAAAGGGCGTTTCCGTTCGGCCATGCGGCGTGGCGACATTGCCATGGCATTGGGGTTCGTTCTGATCCTTGTGATCATGATGTTTCCGCTGCCAACCTGGTTGCTCGACATGTTTCTGGCCCTGTCGATCAGCTTTTCCATCCTGATTCTGATGACCGCCCTGTTCATTCAGAAACCGTTGGAATTTAACTCTTTTCCAACGATTTTGCTGGTCGCGACATCACTGCGCCTGGCGCTGAACATTGCAACAACCCGGCTTATTCTGGGGCATGGCCATGAAGGCCCGCAGGCCGCAGGCCATGTGATTCAGGCCTTTGGCAGCTTTCTGGTCAGTGGCAATTTTGTTATCGGCATCATTGTTTTTGCCATTCTGGTCATTATTAACTTTGTCGTGATCACCAAGGGTTCAGGCCGTATTGCCGAAGTCGCCGCGCGTTTTACCCTTGATGCCATGCCCGGCAAGCAAATGGCGGTTGATGCCGATTTGTCGTCGGGCCTGATCAACGAAGAACAGGCCAAGGCGCGGCGCAAGGAACTGGAAGAAGAAAGCTCGTTTTTCGGGTCGATGGATGGTGCGTCCAAATTCGTGCGTGGCGATGCCGTTGCCGGTATTCTGATTACCTTCATCAACGTGATTGGCGGCATTATCATTGGCACGGCCCAAATGGGGCTAAGCCTGAATGAAGCCACCGAAACCTACACCATCCTGACAGTCGGCGATGGTCTGGTATCACAGATCCCCGCCCTGATCGTTTCAACCGCCGCCGGGTTGCTGGTTACCAAAGGCGGGATGGAAGGGGCAACGGAAAAGGCCGTCTTTGGCCAGGTTTCGAACTATCCTGCCGCGCTGGGCATTGCCGCTGCCATGATGGGCGGCATGTCGCTTTTGCCCGGTATCCCCATGATCTGGTTTATGGGGGCGGCAATCGGCATGGGTTATCTGGCCTGGAAACTTGGCAAAAACAAAGACAAGGCCGCCGCCCTTGTGGTTCAGGAAGCCAGCGATGCTGCCGCCGATGCCGCCGCCCCGCCCGCCGAAGAACCCATCGCCAACGCCCTGCGCATGGATTATGTCCGGCTTGAACTCGGCTATGGCCTGTTATCGCTGATCAGCACCGAACGCGGACAGAAACTGACCGATCAAATCAAGGCCCTGCGGCGCCAGATGGCAGCAGATATGGGTTTTGTCATGCCCAGTGTGCGCATCCAGGACAACATGCAGCTTCCGGCCAATACCTATGTGGTGCGGGTCAAGGAAATCGAGGCCGGACGGGGCGATTTGCGCCCCAACATGTTGCTGATCATGGATCCGCGCGGCGAGGAAATCACCCTGGCGGGTGAAAAAACCATCGAACCCACCTTTAACCTGCCCGCCATGTGGGTGGAACAGGGCATGAAGGAAGAAGCCATGTTCCGGGGCTATACGGTGGTGGACCCGCAAACCGTGATCACCACCCATCTGACCGAAGTGGTCAAGGACCATATGCCCGAACTGCTATCTTATGCCGAAACGCAAAAGCTGCTCGACGAGATGGAAGACGAACAGAAAAAACTGGTCGAGGATATTATTCCCAGCCAGATTTCTATTGGCGGGGTTCAGCGTGTGTTGCAGGCATTGCTGACCGAACGCATTTCGATCCGCGATCTACCCACCATTCTGGAAGGGATCGGCGAAGCCACCGCCTTTACCCGCAACCCGACCTTCATGACCGAGCATGTCCGTTCCCGTCTTGCCCGCCAGCTTTCTGACAACAATTCAAACGCCGATGGCGTTATTCCGCTTGTCACCCTGTCGCCGGAATGGGAACAGATTTTTGCCGAAAGCCTGGTCGGAGCAGGCGAAGAAAAGCAGCTATCGATGCCGCCTAGCCAGTTGCAGGAATTTATCAACAAAGTGCGCACCACATTTGAACGCCTGGGCATGATGGGGGAATCCCCCGTTTTGCTGACCAGCCCGGGCATTCGTCCTTATGTGCGATCCATTGTGGAACGTTTCCGCCCGGCAACGGTTGTCATGTCGCAAAATGAAATTCACCCCAAGGCGCAATTAAAAACAATGGGGCAAATTTAATGATCGGGCAAAAAGGGGCGCGCCATGCGCCTTAAAACCTTTACCGCCCCCACCATGAGTGCCGCGATGGCACTGGTCAAAGAGCATATGGGTGCGGATGCCATTATTGTATCGACCCAGGATATTCCCGGTTCCGGGGTACGCCTGACAGCCGCCATCGACAATGAACCCGATTTTGAGATCGGCCATGGCACCGGCATTGATGACAGGGCCGATGCCCCGACGCAAAGCGAACTGATCGAGGAAGTCGAACGTGCCTTAATTCGCCATTCAGTCCCCGAACGATTGCGCCTGCGCCTGTGCGATGCCATGGGCCGCGAACGCACCCCGGGCAATGCGCAGCAATTGCTGGCCAGTGCGCTTGACGAAATATTTGAATTTGCCCCCCTTCCCGAAAAAAGCAGCCCACGGGCGATTGCCTTTGTCGGCACACCAGGGGCGGGAAAAACACTTTGCGTTGCCAAGGCCGCCGCACGGGCCGTCATGAAAAAACGCCGGGTTGCGGTTTTAACCAGCGACACCCGACGGGCCGGTGGCGTAGACCAATTACGCGCCTTTACCAAAATTCTGAAAATTCCATTGGGAATTATCAAATCCCCCGAAGACCTGCGCGAACAGTTTGATGCCGTCCGCGGGGCGGATCTGGTGTTTCTCGACACGGCAAACTGCAACCCCTATGTCCAGGCCGAACTTGCGGTACTGGGCGAACTTTTACATGCCGTTCCCAGCGAACCCATTCTGGTTTGCCCGGCCGGTGTTGATGCCGAAGAAACAGGCGATATTGCCAATGCCTTTGCGGAATGCGGAACAACCCGAATGCTGATCACACGCCTTGATGTTGCATCCCGACTGGGAGGCGCGTTATATGGTGCGGACACAGGAAACCTTTCCTTGTGTAATGTCAGCATGACCGCCCAGGTTGCAGACGGGTTGACAGCCATTAGCCCGGTCGCACTGGCAAAGTTGCTTATGCCTGCCAAACACACCCACAAGAAAAAGAGTTTCGCCGAGGTCATGAAATGACAGCCACATCTGATGCCACCCCAAAACAGGCTGGACGCACCAAGGGACGCAATGTCATTGCCGTTGCTTCGGGAAAAGGCGGCGTAGGAAAGACCTGGTTTGCCATTTCGCTGTGTCATGCCCTGGCTTTGCATGAATTAAAATCGCTGCTGTTTGACGGTGATTTAGGCCTTGCCAATATCGACATTCAGTTAGGCCTGATGCCCAAGCATGATTTGGGCGGGGTTATTTCCGGGCGCATTGCGCTACGCGATGCCATTACAACCTTTGAAGTTGGCGGCTTTGATATTGTGGCCGGGCGCAGCGGGTCGGGCACATTGGCCAACCTGCCCGCCAGCCGCTTGCAGGCCCTGTCCGATGATTTGCTGCAAACCGGCAAATCTTATGACAAGGTGATCATCGACCTTGGTGCCGGGGTGGATCAGGGTGTTCGCCAGATGACCAGCCTTGCCAATACCGTAATTGTGCTGACCAATGGCGACCCCACCGCTTTGACCGATGCCTATGCCTTTATCAAGGTCACACATATGACCCGGCCCAAGGCCGACATCCGTGTGGTGGTTAATCTGGCAAAAGACAAAAAGGAAGGCGAAGCGATCTATGCCAAACTTCTCAAGGCCTGCGAAGGATTTTTAAAAATCTCTCCGCCGCTTTTGGGCGTGATCCGGGCGGATAGCAAAGTATCGGAATGCATCCGCAGCCAGACACCGCTGCTCACCCGTCATCCCAATTCCATTGCCGCACAGGATATTGAAGCAATCGCAACCAGGCTGATCGAAGGATAACAGCAGCATGGCAGAAATCAGCCCCCCTGTTGCCTCTGTCTCCGGTGCCAACGCCACTGGCAGTGGTGCAGCAGGTGCGGGCAATGCGGGCACCAGTGCGGTTGTTCAAAATCCCCCCGCGGCCCTTGCCAGATTACCGGTCGACAGCCTGATCCAGGCGACCATCCAAAGCAAAAACGGCGCCGAAGTCACCCTGCAAACCAGTGCGGGGACTGTCACCCTGAAACTGCCACAAGCCCTGCCTGCCACTATGAATGATCTGGTTTGGGTGCGCATCATGCCCCAAACCGGTGCCGATGGCAGCAGCAGCCTGCGATTGCAGGTATTGCCGCAAACAGTGCTCAACACCGCTGGCGGTGCAGCTTCAGGGGCCAGTGCCGGGGCCAGCGGGGCTGCGGCACCCGTTACCCCCAATCCGGCTCCGTTGGTTCCCGGGCAAAGTTTTACCGGTGTTACCACCACCAGCCTGACCTTTCCCGGCGGCAGCACCCTGCCTGCGGGCAGCCAGATGCAAATGGTCTTTATCGGCCCCGGTGCTGCATCACCGGCCCAGGCCGCCAGTTTTCTGCCCGCCGGACACATCCCCGGACAAACGACACCGGCAAACATCGCCAACGCCGCCAGCACCAACATCCTTGCCGGGCAGGCCGGGCAAACGGGGCAGGTAGCAGCGGCCGCAAATATCACCGGAGCCCGCCCGCCTCTATTGTTAACCGGCACGGTATTGCCCGCCAACAGCCCCGAAGCCCGTATGTTGCCCGACGGGTTTACCGCCCTGCGGACCAATGCCGGTATTATCGGCGTCCGGCTGCCGGTCCCTGCCCCGGTTGGCGCAATGCTGTCTTTTGCGGTTGATGCCACCAGTGCCGCCGCCGCCCGCATTCCCCTGCCTGTCATGACCGAGGGCGAACTTCTGGCCCGTGGCCAGGCCGCCAGCCTTAGCCACAACTGGGACAGCCTGCAACGCGCGATTGCCGCCCTTGCCCAGGCGGACCCGCAAGCCGCACAGGCCCTGCTCAACCAAATCCCGGCAGCCGGGCCACGCCTGACCGCCACCATGATGTTTTTCTTTACCGCCATGACGGGTGCAACCGGGTCTGCCAAAGGGTGGCTGGGCGAACGCACCATCAGCGCACTTGACGGTCGCGATGGCAAAGATGCCGGGCTGGGCAAAAAACTGGACAATGATTTTAACATTCTGCGCAACATGGCCAGCGAACCGCGTTCAGATGGCTGGCGGGTGATGGCGATGCCGTTTCATATGGGCGAACGCATTGAACAGATGCAACTGGCCTGGCGACACGGCCACGGCGAAGAAGACGACACATCGAACCGCAAGGCCGATGATGCGGGAACCCGGTTTTTGCTGGATTTGTCTTTTACGCGGCTGGGTCATACCCAGCTTGACGGGCTGGTGCGCAAGGAAACCCAGAAATTTGATTTGATCGTGCGCACCGAAAATGCCCTTGATGGCCCGCAGCGCGACGATATTCGGGCCATTTTTCATCAGGCTCTGGCGATTGCGAAACTGGGGGGCGCGCTAAATTTCCAAAATGGCAGCCGCTTTGTCGCGGTCAGCCCCGACCCGGCATCAACCGGGCCGCAAAAACGCGGGTTCGAAGCCTGAAACACAAAGCACACCACAATAAAGTACATTGCCGGTTAACGGCATTAACCCTGGCGCCGCTGCCACTATGCTGCTTGATAATATATCTGGATCAGGAACAGGCCCATGCTGGAAATTTTTGAACGCCGCAACTTGCTGCAAACCGAAGCCAACCCCGGCATTCAGTTTGATTACGTTGTCACCCTGCAAAGCGAACTTCACGGTGCGAAAAATGTTTTCCCGGCGCAATTAAGCCTCCGGTATGTGCCGGACCGCTTGCTTTTGAAATCCGACTGTCTGGCAGCATATTTTCAGGAAATCGGAACCATAACCTTTGACAACCTTGAACAGGCTGCCGTCCTGCTTATGGAAGATTTCAACAACGAACTGGTGCCGCGCTGGATCAATATGCGGTTAAACAAATACACCGCCGACAACGACACAGTACACCATCACGAAGCCACCCTGGAAGATCGCCAGCCCCGCTGGCACAATACCCGCCTGCTGGAACGGCTGGAACGGTATTAAAGCAGGTTAGCGAAACGGCTGACCGTGAATCCAGATGGACAGGGAAAACCGCGTCCCGGCCACAGTCGGCGCGACACGGTGCAAAACAAAACTGGGAAATAAAATAGCGCTACCGCGTGCCATGGGCGCATCAATCACATGTCCGGCCGGGTTAAGCTGCAACTGCCCGCCGTCATAATCAGCCGGATCGGAAAGCTGGATCACCATTGTCAACTTGCGTCGGCGTGCCACATCAGATGCGCCAATATCGCTGTGCCAGTCATAATGCCCGCGCTGGTCGCCTTCATAACGGGCGATCTGGGCATTTTCGGCAAAATCGGTCAGGCCGAAATCAAAACAGGTTCGGTTGGCGGTTGCCACCAGATCAATGATCCGGCGCATCACCTCGGGTTCCTGTTCTTCGTTGAACCAGCCGATTTGACTGCGGCGAATATGGCTGGCCGATTGCCCCTGCACCAGCCCGCCTTCATCAAGGCGGTCGTTGAAATTGGCAATCAACCGGTCGCAGGTTTCAACATCCAGTGCGTCTGGCACAACCAAAGACATTTCGTCAGGAAACATATCGCCAGGACTCCAAAAGCACCCTGTTGGTGCAAGCGCCGATCTATACCGCTTTTTCACACCTGACCAGCGGAAAAAACGGATACCGGACACATTTTTAACAGCGCAAATTCAGGGCAATAGCATCATACCCCTGTGTCGATTTTTAGACAGATGCCAGCCTTGATCGGTGTGCTTAGGGCACGATGACATCGTCGTTTTGCGCCATCAGTGTCAATATCGGCCCGCCGGTGGCGCTGGCGTCGTCGGGGTCGTGGGTGACCAGCAAGGTGGGCAAGGCCTGTTTGCGGGCCTGATCAAACACAAAGCGGCGAAACTGATCGCGCAGGGTTGCATCAAGTTTGGAAAAAGGTTCGTCAAGCAACAAGGCACGCGGTTGCGACAGCAAAACCCGCATCACCGCCACCCGGGCCCGCTGCCCGCCCGATAATGTTGCCGGGTCACGGTCGGCAAAACCTGCCAGATCGGCCGTTAACAGGGCCTGCTCTACCGCGTCACGGCGCAGCCCCCGGCCCTTGATATGCGCAGGCAAGGCAAAAGCCAGATTGC
>TARA_R110002050_G_scaffold6871_9_pt1 | contig 11913 bp, 16 predicted proteins | sample TARA_R110002050 | Tara Oceans TARA_R110002050 (sample SAMEA4396988) | marine metagenome | biome: Polar Biome; feature: [DCM] deep chlorophyll maximum layer (ENVO:01000326); material: water (ENVO:00002006), including particulate matter (ENVO:01000060) such as... | depth 25 m
GATTTGGATGATTTAGCTCCTTCAGTTAATTGTCGCTTCTGCAAGCACGAAGACCATTGCCCAGCCTGTGGCGCTATAGCCGTCCAAGTAGCCTCACGTTTATCTATGATACCTGAAGACGACATAGATATAGAGCTCTCTTCCGACCCTGCTATTCTAGAACAGTTATGGGTGGTCGCAAAGGTCGTAAGTAACTGGGCATCTAGAATAAAAGCTAAGGCTGTCGAGATGGCTAAGGAGGGCACTGAGTTCCCTACATTGAGATTGAAATCAATGGGGGCTCCTAGAAAATGTGTAGATAACAAAAAATTAATGGACGTGGCTGAACAGTTTAATATGTCTCAAAAAGAAGTGCTAGAACTAGCTCGTTTGCCTATATCTGCAATTGCAACTGAAGTCGGTAAGAAAGCTCCTGAGGGAAAGAAGGGCCAAGCGGCTAAAGATTTCCTTGCGACTCTTGAGGAGAAGGATATACTCGTCAGCTCCGAAAAACGGTACACGTTGACGGAAAAATAATTTAGGAGTGGAATAGAGTTGGAGGAGAGCTCCAAACGCCTTTTATGTATTAAGGGTCATTGAACACCGCTTCTGAACTAAACAATAAATAATAAATAATAAATAATAAAACATTAATCATTAAATTAAATGAGCGTAAAAAAAGTAAAAGAAAAACAAGAATTAGCTAAAACCGAATCATTTCTCTCCGCACAGAGCGAAAACAGTGGGTTTATTGTAGCTCTTGAAGACATTGATGTTCCAAGGCTAAACATTATTCAAAAAATGAGTAGTATCGAGGGGCCTATCGGTGGGATCGTAATAGATAAAACCGATACCTTGGTGGACAAGGATGATAGGTGCGATGTTGTAGTAGCCCACACTAAAAAGGGATGGCGTGAGAACGTGCCCTTTGGAACTGACGAGCTACCACAAATAGCGTGGTCTGAACAGGATCGTAATGAACTACAAAGCAGTACTGAGTATGGAGACTTGGTGGTCTTTGCTGACATTACTTTTTTAATACCTCAACCAGATGGGGCCGAAGATGATTTGTATCAGTATCCTATTGGGGACACAAACTACGCCTTAGGGGTTATTAACGTGGCTAAAGATGGGTACAAGTTTACCTATAAAAAAATAAACACGTTTCAGTTGTTTAACCACAAACTGCCTGTAAGTGCTAAGATATGGTCTTTTGGATCAGAGCTTATAACAAAAGGGCAGCACAGCTGGTTTATCCCGACGCTTAAACCTACTTCTAATAATTCCCCTGAAGAGGCGGTTGAATTTAGTAAGTTGTTAGGCAGCTAGTGACTTGGACTTGTTATTACGATAATAAATTAATTATGGATAACGTAAATAAAGAAGAAGCTCCCTCTTTAGATGATCTTATACAAGCGAATCTGATAGACGAGGACGTGGATAAAGAACCGAAGCCTTTTCGGGGGGAAAATATTCTGGACGACCACCTAGCCCAGCTACTTTCGCTCCAAGAAGAGGTAGATCAAAAGGTTAATATACTAAAAAAAGAAAGTGAAAAGCTACATAAGCTTACTGACTTTTTTAGTACATCGCTCTCTAAACTAAGCAAAAATTAAATATAATTCGGAGGTGTTTTAGTAGTTCATCTCCAAACAATGACCCTGACAGCGTTCGTGGGGATCAGCTGTCAGGGTTTCTTTTACCCTAAATCTATAAACAAAAATAATTTTATGAACAGGAATACATACGCAGTAGATTTTGAGTCTTATTATGACAAGAGGTGCAGCATTAAAGTGTTGGGGCCCTTAGGGTATTTTTCTCACCCTGACTTTGATGCTTATCTCGTGAGTGTTGTAGGGGACGATGGTTTTGAATTTGTAGGACACCCTAAAGAATTTGATTGGTCAATCCTTAAAGACCAGATAGTCCTTTCTCATAATGCCTCATTTGATGAAACGCTTTACCTTTTCGGCGTTGTAAAGGGTTGGTGGGTTAGAGTAGATTATTACGAATGGCATTGTACCGCAGATATGGCTGCCTATTGTGGTCATCCTAGGTCCCTAAAAAATGCTTCTAAAGAAGTTCTAGGGGTGGATATAGATAAAGGGACTAGGGATAGCATGAGGGGCCAGCAATGGGATCTTATGGACACTCTGTTTAAGGCTGAAGTATTAGAATATGCTACGCTTGACTCAGAGTATTGTTTAAAACTATGGAAAGCTCTTAGTGATAAGTGGCCTGAATTTGAACGGGAAATAAGTAGGTTTAACAGGCAATGCTCCCAAAGAGGGCTCCCTATAGATTTAGACCTATTAAAAAAACAAAAGGAATCTATTTCAAAGCAGCTATTTGACTTAGAAAATAGCATACCTTGGATCGACCACGCCCCAATCCTATCAAGGAAAGCCTTTAATGAAGAGTGTCGGAAAGCAGGTGTTGAACCTCCTGACAGTCTGGCCTTAACAAGTACGGAAGCAAATGATTGGATAAAAAAACACGGGAAGAAATATGTCTGGATTGAAGCTGTTAGAAACTTTAGACGGGTTAACTCAGTCAAAAGAAAACTACAAAGCTTTGAATATGCGTCCCTGAGTGACCGCCGTTTTTATGGTAATATTATGTATTTTGGAGCCTCCGTAACGGGGCGTTTCAGTGGGTCAGGAGGAAATCTTAATCTTCAAAATTTACCAAGGGGCGAACTCTTCGGTTGTAACCTTCGGAACCTAATTAAAGCCCCTAAAGGGAAAAAATTAGTGGTGGCTGACTTGTCTCAAATTGAGGTTCGCACTTTATGTTGGCTTTCGGGGGATGATGATATGTTGGATAGAATAAGAAATACTGAGGATATATATGAAGGGTTTGCAATAGAGTTCGGAAAATGGTCTCCAGAAAAAGGAGAGTTAAAATCAAAGGACCCTGCGCTAAGGCACACAGTTAAAACAATGGTTTTAGGGTGTGGTTATGGGGTTGGATATAAGAAATTTTCTATAATATCTGGCATGACCGAGTCAGAGGCAAAAGATGCTGTTAATCTTTACAGAAGAAAAATATACAAGGTTGTAAAGCTGTGGAGGAGTTATGGTAACCAATTGAGAGATTCTTTTTGGAGCGATAAAGAGTTTGAGATCAAACTACCTTCCGGCAGGTCTCTCAAATACGGGGTCATAAATCAGCAGGAAAGAGTTGGTGAAAAGGATAAATATGAATACACAGCCACGGTTGTAAAAAACGCAGCAAGAAGGCAAGTGAGGCTTTATGGGGGCCTTTTAGCCGAGAATGCTTCTCAAGCGCTTGCCCGTGATGTGTTCTCTGACTGTATGCTTAGAATGGAAAAAGAAGGGCTGAATATAGTGTGCCATGTCCATGATGAAGTTGTTATTGAGTGTGATGAAGATAAAGCTGAAGAAGTTTTAGAAAAAGTTTTAAGTGTGATGAAAACCCCTCCCAAATGGATTTCTGAACTTCCGCTAGACGCGGAAGGTAAGATAGTAACCCGATACGAAAAATAAAAACCAAAAAAGAAAACATGTACTTTTATATACAAAACCATAAATCCCCGAAGGTATTAACCTGCGAAGACTTATCTAAAAAAATAAGTAAGAAACCTGACTTTGACAATAAACCAGAGATGAAAGAATGGGAGGCCCTCCCCTCCACAGATCACGTGTTCTACACTTTGAATGAAGGGGACTCTCCCACAGAACGAATATCAAAACACAACCCTTTAAGAAAAGTATGGGGTTTAGTTATAGACTATGATGCTCCTATTGAATGGGATATAGTAAAAGAGACTATTAATTCCAATTGTAAAGGGTTCCCTCCCACATACATAAGCAGAACTTTTTCAGGGTACGCAAGGACAGTTTATGAATTTAAAGAGCCTATCATTGTAGACCCTCAGCTATACCCAGTATTTTGTAAGGAGTTAGGATTTAGACTAAACATTGAAAAAATGTTTAATGGCTTTGATGATGCTTCTTATATACCTTCACAATATTTTGAGCTTGGGGATAGTTGGATAAAAGTAGGGGAGCCTTTAGAACCTACGCTCGTAATGCCTGCTTGGATTAAAGCAGCAGGGAAAGCGGAATATAAAGGGGTTGAAGCAACTATACCTTTAGATGCTGTCTACGATGCCCTCCAAGAAAAGTACAACAACAGGTGGGTGGGGGAATTTACCTTGGGGTCAAGAGGACCTCTAATATGGGTAGATGATGGAATTGAAAGAGAAGGTTGCATGGTTAAAGCGAATGGTTTTTGGGTATTCTCTACACGACAAGGTGGGCAGGGTTTCAAATCATGGGAGGAACTTCTTGGAAGAGAATTTATCCGAGACTACGAAGATAAAAAATATGGGAGCTTGTTAAATTGCTATTGGTATGATGGGACTACTTATTATTGTCTAGACGAAGAAGGCTGCGTGGTGAACCAGAAAGAATCTGTGCTTAGACTAGATTTAAGGTCTCAAGGGTTTTCAACTCTTAAAGGAGGGAAACCTATGTCTGATCTAGAGAAAGCAGAACACTTTATAGCGAAAAAGAGTAGGGTCCACCTTGTAGCTCCAGTTCCTTCTAGAAAAGAGAGAATCGTTCATTTTCAATCAAATAAGATTTTAAACACAGACAATCTTCAAGTGATGCAACCTGCGCCGGAGAGGGACCCAGAAAAGTGTGCGTGGCTTACAAAATTCTTAGAACAGTTTTTTGCCGATGGTATAGATTACTTTTTCGCGTGGTGGAAAAGAGCGTATATTGCAGCATTAAGAAAAGAACCACTTCAAGGACAGTGCTTGATTATTGTAGGAGGTACTGGAAAAGGTAAGAGCTTATTATCTAATAGAATTATTGGAGGATCTATGGGGGGTTTTGCGGATGCTTCTTCCTACGTTTCAGGGGCCACTACTTTTAATAAAGAATTAGGATCGAAGCTTTGTTGGGTAGTAGATGATAATACTAGTGCGGCAAACCCTCAGGATCAAAGAAAGGCAACGGAGATTAACAAAAGAATCGTGGCTAACCCAAGATGCGAATACATAGCTAAATGTAAAGATGCCGTAACAGTTCCTTGGAACGGGAGAATCATAATTACAACAAACCTCGACGCACACAGCCTATCTGTTATCCCAGCTTTGGACTCTGGAAATGAAGACAAAATAATGGCTTTCCTAGTGCACCCTGACGCTACCAGCGATTTTCCAGCAAACCATGAACTGGAAACTAGAATAGAAGAAGAGCTCCCATACTTACTTGCAGAAATGCTTCACGGTTACGCTATTCCTGAAAAATTAAAAGGGACTGCGAGATACGGAGTTAAAGGATTTATAAACAAGGTAGTAAGGGAAGCAGCTTATGATAATTCGAGCAGGAGCACTGTGGGGGAGTTAATTGATTTCTTTGCAACCAGAAGAAGATCCGCAGAAGGAGACACGTGTGAGGGCTCGTGGTCTGGAACTTTAACGGAGTTTCAAGCATCAGTTATGGGTTTAAACGAAAACAGGCATATAGGTATTTCTGGTAATTTAGAACATCTTAGAAGAAGCTTCCTTTCTTATGAAGATGTCTGTAAGTACAATACCAAGATGAGGCCCGTAATATCCAGAGGAACAGGGGCTGGTAAGCGATGGACCATAAATCTTGACGAAAGGTACGATCTGGAGAAGGGTATCGAGGAACCTTTTTAAATGGACAGAAAAAAAATTAACAAGTACGTAGAGAACTTAGGTCTTGAGGTCGAGGGGGTAATAGTTCCTGACGGTCTAGATGGTGCTTTTTTGGGTGTATACACAGAGGGAGACACACCCTGCGCTGTTTATTCCATAGATAAATGTATATCTATTCTATCAGAACAAATGCCTAAAGAAGAAGCTTCTGAATACTTTTGGTTCAATGTAGCGGGGGCCGGAGGGAAAGGGTATCCCCTTTACATATCCACTCCCAGTGAAGACGTAAGTCCTTATGATTAAAAATCAGATACTTTATTTAACTTCTCTATAGGGATGTGATAACCCGACGCAGAATAAACAAAATTGTGATCGTCCTTTTCTCCTCTTAATTTGAATGTTGCTCTTTTAAAGAGCTCTTCCGTAGGGAGCCAACCGACAATCCAAACAAACATTAAATCTTTTCTTACTCTCGTGAAAAAATAAACGTCATTTTCAGGACTCATATCCTTTTTCCCATTAACCGAAGCAATATAGTTACTTTTAGGAGCACTAGTACATGTTTTGCTTTTTACTTCTATCCTTTTTTTCTTACTAACAATGTCGTGGCTAAACACTTTATTACCCACATATTTAGATTTAGGTAGCAACCGATTGACGGCTATTTCTCCTAAGCACCCCACCATCCTCCCCATCCCTCTAGTAAATGAATTAGGCAGGACACCTATTTCACAAGAGCGTTCATGGGCGACTACTATGTCGTCACTGCTTGTTTCAAAAACAGCAAAGGAGTCCTCTTCCTTGAAATGCTTTTTATTTATTTTCATTTAATAGTCGAAGTTTTTCTTCGACTCTTTGATCCCAAGTTTTAGGAACGGGAGGTCCTTGGGGCTCAACGGGAGGAGGGGGCTCTTTAAACTTCAATGAAGGGTCAAAACCATCAATTGTAGCTACATGGTCAGCATAACCTTTACTATACCCAATTCTTCTTTTTAAATCCCCTTTACCTGCTCTCTCGTATTTTGTTAAAATAATATCCGTAGCCTCGTCTAAACTTTGAGTTTTATTTATATCTTTCTTTACCTTACCCAAACGTGTGTCTGGACGGCGCATTTCATGCGTAATAAAATCTATTTGAAGGTCGAGGTTATAAGGGCTTACCTTACGTTTCTTAGCGTATCCTACTACATTAGTTTCCTTTGGGTTGTCCCACCTACCTCCTGTTTCCCATTGAGCTATTCCTCTCCCTTTACCCTCTCCACCTTTTGCTAACTTCTGTTTAGCTTTTGGGTCTAACTTTGATTCTGCATACAAGTTTCCAACCATTGCTGTAGCAGCTGTTTGTGTTAAACCTTGATTCATCAATCTCTTAACGATGTACTCAGCGGAACCGTAAGGTAAGTGTACTGGACCTACAAAGGGGGGCAGCGCGTCTGCTACCTCATACCAAGGATCGTCTTTGTATTTATCTTTATCAGGCATCTTTGTCGAATTTAATCTTTTTTAAAAACTGCCCCCAAGCGGGGAAAAATATTTCTTCCATGCAACGGACTACAGCTTCCTGTTCATAAGCTTCAAGAAAACCAACCCCGCTTAAAAGCAAACTAGCTTCCATCATTTCATGACGGATTGTATTTAACAGCGCCTTGTGACGCATGTTTGCGTTGATCTGGATAAGTTTCTTATCGTGGTAATATAACCCATACGGAGGGTCCTCACCACTAAGGGGGGTTACCTCTAGTTTAACCCGATGCCCTGCAATAGAAATTGTTTTAGGAAGATCCACATCACCACCTTTCTGATATTTCAGTATATATAGATAATCCTCCCGCAATGGCGGCAGCTATTCCTTTTTTATGTTCAACGGCTAATTTCCAATCTTCTTCTGCATTAGTTCCGAAAAAAGGTTCTGCTATACAAACAGGCATACAGGTAGCACGTAAAAAGTAAGCTCCTCTATCTCCCTTCTTCCTATCTTTAATCCCCCGACTCTTAAACATAGGGAAGGAGTCCTCAAATGAATCTCTTAAAGCACGGGCTAGAAGTCTTCCTTTTTCAGAAGTATGCCAATATAACCACTCGTGACCCGTTGCCTTAGGGGAAGCAGCGTTAAAGTGTAGCTCCACGGCAGTGTCCACACGGTCATCATGAAGTTTCTTAGCGAGCCATTTCATGGCTGTAACGTAGCCTGTTCCTTTATATACAGAGTATACCTTATAAGGAAGGTGTAACTTCCTCCCAATCATCTCAGCGAGTTCGGAATTATAATCCCACTCGCTGACTCCCGTTACGGAAGAGGCTCCTGAATCATTTGGTCGGCTGTGTCCTACGCAGAGTGCTATCATCTCCTATTATTATAGCACGTCTATAAGAATAATCACTGTGGAACTTTTGCCCACGACCCATGAGATTGCCTTCTGTAAAGGGATAATCGTACCCTTTTATGAGAGTAATGGTCGGGGGGTCATATATGGCGCTTTCGTTCAAAGCCGAGTCTCCCACTAAGTCTTTCAAGACGCAGCTTGGCAGCAGGAGTACCAACAGCAGCGAGCTTATCAATTTCATCTTCGAGATCATATACGTACCTACGTTGTTTAAGCTTAGTGTAATTTACGTAAGCCTCTAACGCTAATACTATAATGCGAAAGAAGTGCCTCACTTCTTCTTGGAGAGAACAGACCAGATCACTCCGATCAAAGTAACTGCGGCTGATACGCCTGTCGTTACTTCCTCACCAGAAGCTAATCCGTTCTGTGTCATAAACCCACCACCGAAGGTGAGAAAGTGACGAACGATTCCTAAAATAGCTTGTTTGTTCATTTCTTTTTATTCTTACGGGTTAAGTTCCAAAGAGTTATTATAGCTACAGTAATACCTAAAAGCCCTCCAAGCAACTGGATGACCCACTGAATGTACTCTTGGTACGGGGCGATAACAGCTATGAACGAGCCCGTCATTCCTGTGGCTCCTTTTACAATCAGTTCATTATTGCTCATAAAGAGAGCAATATAGCACACAAACCTAGATTAATCCAAACTCCTTAGCGTAGGATTCAGCGGCTTTTTCGATAACCCACTTGAGATAGTCCTTATCTTCATCAAACCCCTCATCCTCAATCATTCGAGGTAGGTCAGGAGTTCCCTCCACATAGTCGGGATTCTCCATTGTAGGCTCTCCAGATTCCTCAACGTAGTCAGGATTAGGGATCGTTTCCTCTCCTTCTTCCTCAACCGCTTCAACGTAATCTGGGTTCTCTATAGACTCCTCTGACTCAGCGTCTTCGGGGTCGTACTCTGGATTCTCTATAGTGGGCTCTCCTACTGCTTCTTGAGCAGGAACGTAATCTGGATTCGGGATTGTTTCGTCCCCCGAAGCTGGTTGATAATCTGGGTTGCTAATAGTTTCCTCCCCTACAGGTTCGATGTAATCGGGGTTAGGGATATCTGGGAGTGCGCTGTTGTGGCTCTCCCTAGCTTTAGTTACCCCAGCAAGATGATTCTCATCTTCTATTTCAACGTAGAACTTCATTATTCTACTACCTCTACTGGTACTTCTTCAGCTTCTGGTTGCTCTGAGGGAGCTACAGTCTCTCCTGTTTGCTCAGATATTGTCTTTGCAAGTACGACTAGAGCTTCTGCCCCATTCAAACCTACTGCTTTGACGGCAAGATCAATTGCTGAAATATTAACCTGAATAAGTTGTTTACTCAATTTAAGTGTTACTTCTTCTTCCATACGTTTATAATAGGTATGATCCCCCACTTTTCAAGTGCTTTATTCATCAATCCCTGTTATTTCCCAATCTGCTGGGAGGGACTGTAATTCACTGGCTTCTTCTGTAGTAAGCAAACTGTGCGCTCCTTCTATATCTAAAGCACATCTAGGGTCTTCTCCATCCTCCTCGACCATAGGCCACACATATTGTGTGTAAATATCCTTATCCGCTTCGGGTATATCTAAATAATAGGATAAGCCCATCTCTTTCCCTGCTTCCACATTTCGGGCAACTGCTTCTTCTTTGCTGTTAAATACTAAAAACATTAATATAGAACGTAATGGTTGTTTATATTTCCCTTCACACTAAGTCGGACGGCACTCTGGTCTGATTGATATAAAATAAACTCTGACATCTTTCCGTCAAATGCGTAAGCGGTAGTACTGTTTACTCCCCCAAGCCCATAGGTTCCTGACGTTGTATTACTAGAGAGGGTTGCTGACCCCATGCTCGTAGTGTCTACCCAAGCTTCAAAGGTTCCCTGTGTTGAACCTGCAATGGATGAAAATAAGTGCTTACTAGTATCTGCTGTTGGCCCACCTTGTGCCGCATCCCATGTTCCAGCATACCCAAAATAATATCCATACTCGTATCCCGAACTACTCCAATTTTGCATGAAAAACCTACCACTTCCAGCAGTCCACCCTAAACTATACAAACACTCAGAAGGTGTTGTAGGAACTGTATCGTATTTACCCACACAAAAAACACTAATGTTATTCAAAACAATGTCAGGGAATACCGAATCTATTGGGATGAAATCATTGTCCCCATCAAAGTCTATAGCTACCTTTGATCCATCCAAAGTTTGAAGTGTGCCTGATATTATAAGGTGTGGCTTACTGTATAAAGAGGACTGTGATATATCATTCCCATTTCCTGATTGGTCGTACCACACATTCACACGAGCACTCACTCCCATTCCTGCCCAGCTTGTTGCTGTGCCATCTGAGAGTTCTGTGGGATTAAAATCAGCAGTAGCCCCATCTGAACTCCTTCTTAACTGAATTACTGCCTTCCCGATAAACTCCTTCTTTAGATATCTAGTAACGCTGAAAGCCCCTACTGCCCCTGAGTAAGTATCCAGAAGCAGATCCTCTTTGTATGAAGAGGCTATCGTTCCTGTAAGTAAAGGATTCATTAGCTATCCATGTCGCCTATTACGGCCCAAGTGTCACTTGCTTTTTTAATCAACACACAAGCACCATACCTAGCCCGTATCTTTAACTGATTGTTCGCAGATTGAGCAGTAACCCCTGACCCCGCTACTATAGTAACGGCTCCTGTCCCCTGCCTCTGGACTATAATCTGTGTGCCTGTTTCGTAAGCCACCGAACTCTGTGGCGGTATAGTCACAGTGGTAGCACTGGAACTGGTTACTTCCACCAATCCACCTTGATCGCCTAGCACTAATGTGTAACTGGCTGTCTCTGCATTTATTGGGATCTGGGAAACAACTCCTCCTGTTACTGCAATTCCAGTAGATGTCGTGTCTAGTTTTACAACATTGTTATGGCGTAACCTTACAGCACCTCCTTCGATGTACTGAATACCATTCTGCCCATTGGCCCCTCCAATGTTTACTTGCGTTGAGCCACTTATATATAAGCTACCTGATGCATCATTATGTTTGATGTAACTATTATTAGTTAAGTGGTAAAAACGTAATTCATTTGATCCTCCTAATTGGATTTCTCTGTTTTCTTCAATTTTTAGATCATAGCGTCCTTTTAGAGCATTCGCACTCTCATCCCAAAGAAGATAGAATCCAGAGGTTGCCCCGAAGAATTTAACATCATCGTTGTATTGGACATAAGGTTTGTCGTAAGCGGTCGTGTCTGTTGTGTACACACTGCCCGTAGTTATATCATCAATATTACTTATATGGGCATGATCTTTAGCAAACGCTTCAACTTTTATGCCGATCTGATTTCCAGTTGATACTCTATGAACAACAGTTATGTAATATCTAGAATTAGTGCTGTCCCATCTTAAATCACTAATAGCAAAATTATCTGCCGTTACTCCTCCTGTATCCGTATATCTGCTTTCATTGGTGAATACACTGTTACTAGCATTTAAGCCTACATAGAATTTCTTTGTAATGCTACCAGCGTTGTTTTGATTGGAATAAGTTCCTGTTACGGTTACTAATATTTCACCCCAAAATACTTGAGTGCCTGTCCAATATAAATCTACCTTTTGATTTGCTGTCGAATTAGCAAAATTTACAAGAGAGGATCTTTGTAACATCGTAGAGTTGACTTTGATCCCCCCTACTACAGTCGCTAGACTGGTTGTACCATCGTGGTAAATATCGACTGCTCCATTTGCTGTGCAGTTAATGTAAGGCTCTTGAGCCTCCGACCTTAAAGCAAGGCCGTTGGATTGAATCATTAGGTTCCTGCCATTCGCAGAAGCTAGCCAGTTATTGCTCCCATCGTGGTAAATAGCGAAATCAAAATGTTCCCCCATCCGAATACGCCCGTTGTCAGGCATAT
>TARA_R110002050_G_scaffold193214_1_pt1 | contig 11908 bp, 12 predicted proteins | sample TARA_R110002050 | Tara Oceans TARA_R110002050 (sample SAMEA4396988) | marine metagenome | biome: Polar Biome; feature: [DCM] deep chlorophyll maximum layer (ENVO:01000326); material: water (ENVO:00002006), including particulate matter (ENVO:01000060) such as... | depth 25 m
TTATATAGTTGGAAATTTTGGAAGAAATTCCCAGTTAAAAACCTCTCCTTCCGAACCAGTAACTTTGTATACCAAGGATTTTGATAACAATGGTTCCTTGGATCCCATAATGACTTCTTATAATCTGGGAGAAGAATTTCCTGTTTTTTCAAAAGATGACATGGTGGGTCAATTGAGTGGGCTCAAAGGAAAATATTTAAATTATTCAGATTATGCCTCAGCGAAAATTACCGATGTTTTTAGCCCAGATGAATTAAAAGGGGCCATGGTCTTAAAAGCTAAAAATTTCAATACCAGTTATATGGAAAACCTAGGTGATGGAAAATTTAAACTCGTTCCCTTGCCAGTAGAAACACAATTTTCGCCAATATATGGGATATTAAAGGGTGATTTTAATAATGATGGCAACGAAGACTTGGTTGTTGGTGGTAATTTTTTTGGAACCAGGGTGAAATTTGGAAGGTATGATGCCAATAAGGGCTTGGTCCTATTTGGTGACGGAAAAGGCAATTTTAAGCCTTCAACTGTACTGGAAAGTGGTTTAAATATTGACGGCGAAATAAGGGACATCACCAAAATTACCTTGGCCGATAAAACTCAGGTAGTGTTGTTTGTAAGAAACAATGATGCTATAGCAATGTATAAAATAGAATCAACTAAAAAATAGCAAAGTGAAAGTAAAGAGTATCAGCGTAATAATTGCATTGGGATTATGTCTCGGAACCATGGCACAATCGCCATCTGTGACCATAAAGGAGGAAATGATGTCCTTGGAAACGTATGACTATAGTAAACCTAACCCTGTCCCTATCCTGACGGACAATGCCAAAATCTTTCCGTATTTCAAGTATGAAGGTTATGAAAATATAGCAAAGAAGAAAAATTGGAAGGTAGTTACTTTGGAAAATGCTTTTATCAAAGTCTTTGTCCTGCCTGAAATAGGTGGTAAAGTCTGGGGAGCTATAGAGAAAAGTACCGGTGAGGAATTCCTTTATAAAAATGAAGTAATCAAATTCCGGAATATTTCAATGCGCGGACCTTGGACCTCTGGAGGTATTGAATTTAATTTTGGCATTATAGGGCATCATCCCTCTACTGCTACTCCGGTAGATTATGTGGTAAAAACTAATGAAGATGGCAGTGTAAGCTGTGTCGTGGGCAGTGCTGACCTCCCATCAAATACGGATTGGAGGGTAGAAATTAGGCTCGAGAAAGACAAGGCCTACTTTGAGACCAATGCCTCTTGGTACAACGGTTCCCTTATAGATCAATCCTATTACAATTGGATGACCGCTGCCGCAGTGGTTTCGGACGATTTGGAGTTCATCTATCCAGGGAATCAATTTTTGGAACACGGGGGAACAGCCAAACCATGGCCCATAGATGCAGAAGGCCGAGATCTTTCCCTCTATAAAAACAATAATTTTGACAAGGATATTTCCGAGCATGTTGTAGGCGATTATAAGGACTTTTTTGGCGGATACTACCACAATAGAAAATTTGGTTTTGGCCACTGGGCACCCTATGAAGAAATGCCGGGACAGAAACTCTGGTTGTGGTCCATGGCAAGGTCGGGCGCTATTTGGGAGGATTTACTGACTGACTCCGATGGACAATATATGGAATTTCAGGCAGGGCGACTTTTCAATCAATATTCCCCAGGGGTAACAAACCCTATTTCCCAAGCCAAATTTGAACCGTATGTCATGGATCGTTGGAGGGAAATATGGTTTCCCTTTAAGGAAATTGGAGGAATGGTTGATGGCAATGAATACGGTGTGCTCAATGTCAAGGAATTGGAAAACAGCCTATACTTGGGAATTAATGCACTGCAATTCCTGAATGATAAATTATTGGTAACAATCAACGGTAAGGAGATATTTTCGAGAGACCTAAGTTTAAGGCCTATGGAAGTGTTTTCCATAGAACTCCCTATATCCGAGTCGGGGGAAATAACGGTCAATTTAGGGGGCAAAAAGCTTTATTACACTTCCAAGGGTGAAAGCACCTTAATAAAACGACCGTTTGTTGATGATGAGAAACAAGAGGTTTCTGCGAGTCAAAAACTTTATCAAGAAGGGTGGGAGGCCCTAAAATTCAGAGAATATGAACTTGCTTCTAAAAAATTAAATGAATTGGTGAAGCTAGAACCTTCCCATCTGAATGGATTATTGAAATTGGCAGAATTGGAGTACCGTAAAACCAATTATGATAAGGCATTGGAGTATGTCAATAGGGTGCTAAAGCAAGACACCTATGAGGTTGAGGCCAATTACTTGGCCGGAATTATATACCGTTCCAAGAAGGATTTTATTAATGCTTTGGAATCTTTTGGATGGGCAGCCAGAGGCATGGAATTTAAATCGGTTGCCTATGCTCAAATGTCAGAGATATACGTTCTGCTTCATAACATGGATAAAGCGGAGCAATATGCCAATAAAGCACTGGACTATAATACCTATAACCTCAATGCTCGAAAAATTAAAATGCTGGTACAGCGCAAAAATAAAAGGATCAGTGAATTTAAAAAAGAGTCTGCCGAGCTATTGCAAATGGATCCATTAAATCATTTTGCCCAAATTGAATCACAGTTTGCCATAGGCAAACATCCTCTTGAAATGCCCGCCCAAATAAATAATGAATTCCCTGACGAGTCTATTTTAGAAGTAGCCATTTATTATAGCAATATAGGATTGACCCAGGAGGCAACGGATGTTTTAAAATTATCCAAGAACAATATCAAGAATTGGATATGGACTGCATATTTAGACCATAATTTGAGTCATAAATATTTGACAAAGGTCATAGAGGCTCCGATCGATTTTGTCTTCCCTTATAGGCCAGAGACCGTAGCAGTATTGCAGTGGGCAGTCTCCAAGAATCCCCATTGGAAATTAAAATATTATTTAGCTCAGAATTATATAGCTGTTGGCCGTAAAGATCTGGGTATACAGCTATTAAAGGAATGTGGCTATGAACCCGATTCCGATATATTTTATCGCTTTAGGGCCAAGATGCTGGAAAATGAAGAATATGCCAGTAATGAAAAGGATTATTTAAGGGCATTGGAATTAAATAAGTCCGATTGGAAACTAAGGGAGGAAATGGTTCAGTTTTATTTGAATAATGATAAAAATGAGCTAGCCTATAAATTGGCCAGACAATCGTTTTCCCAATTTCAAAAAAATGCCAATCTAGGCCTTATTTATGCCAAGGCTTCCTTATTGACCAATAGGCCAGGGAAAACAGTGGAAGTATTGAAAGACATACATATTTTGCCCTTTGAGCATGCCTCGGAGAGCAAACATATTTACAATCAGGCACACATTCTATTGGCGCTGGAAAATATTAAATCCAAGAATTACAAAAAGGCGATATCCCATTTGGAATCTTCAAAAGAATGGCCTGAGAACCTGGGAGTCGGAAAACCTTATAATCCCGATGAACGACTACAGGACTATCTACTGGCCATTAGTTATGATGCTATTAATGATGAATTGCTACGTAAGGAGTACTTGACTAAGATTGTATCCTATTCCAAAACAAATAAAAAAGGCACAGTAAGTCCAAATGATTTGTTTTATCTCTTATCCCTTAAAAAAATGGGAAATAATGCAGAATTGGAAACTTTAATGCAACATATTTCAAACTCCAATGATACTAATGCCAAATTGGTATTGGCATTATTTAAAAAGGATGCTGTTTCACAACTTGAAATAAAGGGTAAAAAGGGAATGAATAATTCTTTGTGGAAAATTATGGAAGCAGCCAGCAAATATTAATGATCATAGCCATATGACGATCATATGTTGGGTTGCCCCAAAGATTATTGGAATTTCAATTTCAAAAGCCAAAGGAGTCCGATTTAGGTAGGAACCAAAAAAAAGCTCACTTTTCAGTGAGCTTTTTTAATTAAGTACTTGGAAATGCTACTTGGCCCCCCACTCTTTCAAGGAGTCTTTATTCATTTTAACATAGTCCGCATTACCAGCAGCTTCAGCAGCAGCCAGCGATTTTTTTGCAGTTTCAATGGCCTGTTTTTTATCGCCGGCCTTGGCGTAGATCAAAGATTGTTGTCTCAACTGCCAAAAAGCAGGTTTTTCCGTTAAGCTCATAGCTTTATCCATCCATTCCTTGGCTTTGTAGATATCCTTTCCGGAATTCATATAGTATACGGCAGCTGCGTAATAATCATTGGCATCCGGACCTTTCATCACTTTATCTATGGCACTCGTAACCGCCTTATCCGTAGGAACGTCAAATTTAACCCCAACATAGACATCAGACCAAAGCAAGCCTAAAGTGGCAGCGTTATCAGAAAGTCCGTCGATAGAAATCGTAAATGTTTCAACTTTAAATGGCAATTTTTGCACAGGAGCAGTGGTTTTGGCTGCTACTTTGCTATCGTCCCATTTGGCCGGTGTTCCTCCGCCGTCAGCTTCAGTATAAAAAATAACTTCCCAAGAAGTAGTTCCCGGCTTGGTATAAATGGCATAGGAACCAGCTTTAAGTTCTTGACTTCCAATCATTACATTGTCGCTAAAAGTAACTTTGGTCCTGGCATTGGCCCCGGTTCTCCACAATTTATCATAAGGAACCAAATCGCCAAATATAGTTCTGCCCCGCATGGACGGTCGGGAATATTCCACGGTAACATCTGTTAATCCGACCTTCTGGATAAGTGTCGAGGACGGACTCGGTTGCGGTGTGTTGATCTGTGCCTGTACTCCAAGAGAGACAGCAATCATTACTACTAAAAGGGTTATTTTTTTCATGTTAATACGTGTTTATTGTTTAAAGGCTAATTTACGTATTAAAAGACTAATCTGGAAGTCTTAAATAAATATTGGCCCAGTGAAAACCGTTCAGACCAAGCTTATGGCTCCTGATAAGCGCAGGGGGCATATAAATAACACTTAGTGAATAAAAGGTAAACCTCAGGGCAGGCCTGTCTGCCGACAAAGGCAGGCCCTGAACCCAATAATAGGAAGCGACCCTAGGGTCGAGGTATTGAACCTAGATCCCGCCGAAAAAGGCGGGATTAGTTCAACTTGCAATTTTAAATGGTCTTACTGACTTCTTAAAATTGAGTTTCACTAATAAATAAAATAGTACAGGAATTTATTAATGAAAATTAGCCCATCAACTTTTACTTCTTTTTAGTAAATTTAATAAGCTTTAATTCCCAGTGGATGCCAGAAAACAAAACCCAGCTTGCCAAGAATTCCTTTATATCGTTTTTAAACGCTCTTGGGTATGAAGAAAAACGTAAGGATGCGCAAACCTTTTTGGATATAATTAAAGATATAACCCATAAAACACCAGTGGTGTGGGGTGAAAGCATAACAGGATTAGGAAGGTATCAAGATAAATATGATTCTGGAAGGGAGGGAACTATGTCCATGACCCGGTTTTTCCGGGCAACATCAATTTTCGGAACATTTGGAACTCCATAAAACGACCCTCCAATACACAACTGAATGTGCCGGCTCAATTGATATAGTCATGCTATGAATCTTATATAAATAAAAATTCCCGATAGATATGGATTTACAAAATTTTACAAAGTATTTAAAAGCCAAGGCAAACATACCTGAGCCGGAATTTCAGCTATTGATAAAAAAAGTAAAATTTAAAAATATTGAAAAAGGGGAATTATTATTGCGTCCTGGAGAAATTTGTCGGCATTCCTTTTTTGTTGAAAAGGGTCTCCTGCGGTCATTTACGGTAGGCAACTCCGGTAAGGAACACATTATACAATTTGGTTCGGAAAATTGGATAGTTTCGGATCGGAGCAGTACTTTCTTTAATGAACCCTCAGATTTGTTTATCGATGCCATAGAGGATACCAAGGTAGTTTTAATAAATTCTGATTTTATAGAGGCTGCTAGTGAAATAAGTTCCTCTTTTAGGCATTACAATCAAATGGCACTTCAGAACCATATCCGACATCAACAGAAAAGAATCAATCTTTTATTGAGTGCCAGTGCCGAAGCGCGATATTTAAATTTTATACAATTATACCCCGATTTAACCCTCAGGGTCCCGCAATGGATGATAGCTTCCTATTTGGGCATTACCCCTGAAAGTCTAAGTAGGGTACGCAAAGAATTGGCCCATAAAAACTTTAGACCAAACTAATCCTATCTTACCATACATCAATGCACAGGAGTAAAAGTTCCCATAATATTGTAATACAATTTAAGATGGGTAATAAATGAAGACAAAAAATATAGAAATAGTGGTAGCACCAAGAGAACCCCACTATGTTGGTGATGGATTTAGAGTGCATAATTTTATACCGAGCGGATATAGATTGGATATGGAAAGAATGGATCCCTTTATCCTTCTGGATTACAATTCCCCTTTCTACTTCCCTCCTACCGATAAGCCTAGAGGAGTAAGTGTACATCCTCATAGAGGTTTTGAAACGGTTACCATAGCCTATCAGGGGAAAGTGGCCCATCATGATAGTTCGGGCAATAGCGGCGTAATAGATGTTGGCGACGTCCAGTGGATGACCGCTGCTTCGGGAATACTTCACAAAGAATATCACGAAGAGAAATTTAGCAAGGAAGGGGGGTATTTTCAAATGGCGCAACTGTGGGTCAACCTTCCCGCCAAGTACAAAATGTCCACACCAAAATATCAGGGAATTACCAATTCACAGATTAACAAATATCAATTGACAGATAATAAAGGAATTATTGAGGTGGTTGCCGGGAGTTATAAGGGTATTAAAGGTGCGGCGTCTACTTTTTCACCAGTAAACGTGTTCAATGCAAGGCTTGAAGCAGGTGCCAAAGCAGGATTTACTTTTCCAGCTAACTTCAATACTGCATTGTTGGTGCTAGATGGGGAGATTAATGTGAATGGCTCAGAGACCATAGCAGAAAATCATTTTGTGCTCTTCGAAAATGAAGGGGAGGAATTTAGTATTGAGGCCTCAAAAAAATCAACTGTACTGATTCTAAGTGGAGAACCGTTAAACGAACCCATAGCTGCCCAAGGACCATTTGTAATGAATACACCTGAACAAATAGCCCAGGCCATTAAAGATTATAATTTGGGGAGATTTGGCTATTTGGAAGAATAAAGTGTAAATTGGAAGTAAGATTATATAACTAGTAGTAAACGATTAATCAAGATACCTATGGACTACAATTTGATAGATAATGCAGAGGCCAAGCAATATGAATATCATATTGATGGCGTTATTGCGAAAATTGAATATATAAAGGCAAAGAATAAAATTTACCTTACCCACACCGAGGTTCCCAAGGAATTGGAAGGTAAAGGAGTGGCCTCCTCATTGGTTAAAGAAGTTTTGGCAGATGTGGAAAAAAAGGGATTGACCCTAGTGCCCATGTGTCCATTTGTTGCTGCCTATATTAAAAGGCATCCCGAATGGAAAAAATTGGTCTTAAAAGGAATTAATATTGCATAAATATGGAACAAAAAGTAAATTTTAAGGAATACAACAATGGTGAAATTACAGTGGTCTGGAAACCATCAAAATGTATTCATGCAGGTATTTGTGTAAAAACATTGCCCCAAGTCTATAACCCAAAAGCCAAACCATGGATAACCCCTGAAAAGGCTTCGACGGAAGCATTGAAATCGCAAATCCTAAAATGTCCGTCAGGTGCCTTGTCATTTTACCCGGACGGAAAACGTTGAAAAGTTATATGAATTGACAATATTGCAATACACGATTCGTCTATATAGAGTATCTTTATGCGGGACTATACAATTATGAAAAAGGATTAGATCCCTATGTTAATGAAGGAATAAGCAAAAAAGAAGCCAACAAGAATGATTAATATATTTCACCGCAGTTTTCATATTATAGCAAGTAAAATATGTATTTCTTTGTGGGTGCTGGTTATAATCCTAAGTTGTTCCGAGGAAAAAAAGATAAGTCACTTGGACCCTATAAACTGGGAAAAGAAATACACAGCACTTCCTTCCAACGACAGTCTTATTAAAGGGAGTTCCTATCTGTCTATTTACTCATCCATATACGATGGCACGGAGAAAACATTGCATCATTTAACGGCTACGGCCAGTATGAGAAATGTAAGCAATACGGATTCCATTTATATTCTAAAAGCTGATTATTACAATACCCAAGGAGATCTTATCCGCACCTATTTTAACAAGCCTATATTCCTAAAACCCTTGGAAACCATAGAAATTGTTATTGACCAAGATGATGAATATGGTGGTACAGGTGCAAATTTTGTTTTTGATTGGGCCGTACAATCCAATAATCACGAGCCCATATTTGAGGCCGTAATGATCTCCACCACCGGCCAACAGGGAATCTCTTTTACCACACGGGGAATAAAATTGTAGTCCTTGGGGATTCATGTATTAATTTGCTTTAAGTTAGTCTTAAAGTACAGAAGTGAATTGTTACATACCCATTTACAATCAATACATTAAAAATAAGCCTTACTTGCATGAATATCATTCACAATATCCCTGAAAATATATTTGAGAGTACTGGAATTGTAGCAGGTCTTTGTGCTTGCCTGGTTATTGCCTTACAGGTTTATAAGGAATACCGGTTTAAAGGCCCCAGTAGCCTCTCCAACGGCTTTGTTTTTGGATGGGTATTTATATATCTGTTTTGGTGTTTTTACGGAATTCGTTTTAATACTTTGGCCCTTTGGCTTACCAACGCCATCGCCGTAGTCCTGCAATTGGCTCTTTGCTTTATTGTGGTCCGAAAAAGAAAACTATATACTTAAGAAACCTAGCCATTGGAACATTAATTTTTTAGCATGAAAACAAGGCAGAATGCCTTTATGGGCGTATTTATTCTTTTGGTGCTGTTGGATCTGGTAACAGGATACTTGCACTTTCAAGGCTTGAGGCAATTGACCAAGCCGCTTATATTGCTTTCGCTGATATTGTTTTTTTGGATATACGGAAGGCAACTAGCCAAAAAGACCTATCGCTATATCTTATTGGCTCTTTTCTTTTCATTATTGGGAGACATATTCTTGCTCTATGATCATCTCTCACCTATGTATTTTATGCTTGGACTAGTAGCTTTTCTCCTTGCCCATATAACTTATGCCTTGGTATTTCTTATCCAGGGCAAAAGCATATTAAAGAGGAAAATGCCTTTGGTTGCCTTATTGCTGCTGGTCTACGGCACTACCCTTTTCATAATTCTACAAGATAACTTAGGCACGTTAAAAATCCCTGTAATTATTTATATCCTGGGTATTCTAGCAATGGCCATTACGGCCTATAGTAGAAAGGACCTGGTAGGTCCAACAAGTTTCAAATTGGTATTTATTGGAGCAGTATTATTTATCTTGTCCGATAGCATCCTGGCCATCAATAAGTTTCTTATCACAGTACCGGGATCACATATTCTGGTAATGGGCACGTACGCCACAGCTCAATATTTAATTGTTAGAGGTCTCTTGCTTAGTAAAGACTGAATTGAATATGGAATAAATAACAATTTCCTAAAAATTACCACAAAAGTCGATTAGTCCCAATGAAATAATTCATTTTTATTTACCTTTCTTTCCAACTAATTTTAATATCAAATACACATGTATAAGCCATTACTTCCCTTTCTCTGCCTTTTTATACTATACGGGAATGCGCAGGACTTTGATTTTCAGATAGACCATTCTTCCTTGATTGTTAACGATCTGGATACCACGGCAGATTTCTATGCCAATATTTTGAAGTTAAAAGAGATACCACACCCGGACAAGGCCCCGGGATTTCGTTGGTTTTTAGTGCAAGGTAACTCACAACTACATTTGATCTACAAGGATACCGTTGTGATGAAAAAGCATAAATCCATGCATCTCTGTCTGTCGACCCCCCATTTGGATTCCTTTATTAAACATTTGGAAAGCAATAAGGTGGTCTATGAGGATTGGCCGGGAATAAAAGGGGCCGTTACATTGCGTTCGGATGGAGTGCGTCAAATTTACCTCAGAGACCCCGAAGGATATTGGATAGAAGTAAATAATGCCAAACATCATTGAATATATCTAAACAATAGTTTAACTAGAATTAGTAAATTTGGGTATTAATGAAAAAATCCATTGAAGAATATGAATAAGGACAATTTGCAACGGAGTAATGTAATAGATAGCCTCCTTAAAAATGAAAGCCCTAATTGGCAGGAAGTCCTTTCCTCTGTAATTTCGGCTTTCGATTGTACCACTGGTACGATACATTTTTTGGATGAAAAGTCGGGATTGTTAAAGGTCCGGGCACATCAAGGTATTCCTCCGTTTTTAATCCCCAAGCTTTCTGAGATTCCTATTGGTAAAGGTATGGCCGGTATAGCGGCCGAGCGGCGTGAACCTGTTGAAATGTGCAATCTACAAACCGATGATTCGGGAGTGGCACGTCCTGCAGCCAAGGAAACAAAAGTAGAAGGCTCCATTGCGGTTCCAATGTTGCTCAATGGAAAATTATACGGAACCTTGGGAATAGCCAAACCCGTTCCCTATGATTTTACGAAGGAAGAAGTGGGCGACTTATTAAGTATAGGAGAGAGAATAAGTGGGGTTATTGGCAGGTGAAAAATTCATTTTTAATAAACTATTCGTTTCAACCAATAGAAACAATGGGCTATATAGACTAAAAAAGGACTGCTCAATGGATAGTCCTTTTTTTTATAATATTACGTTTTAACCTTTGTTAAACTCTTGTAATCTTGGCACCAATAGCCCGTAATCTGGTATCAATATTTTCGTAACCCCTGTCTATCTGTTCTATATTGTGTATGGTTGATGTGCCCTTGGCAGACAAAGCGGCTATCAGCAAGGAAACACCGGCCCTAATATCCGGGGATACCATGGTAGTGGCTTTTAGACTGGATTGAAAGTTATGTCCTATAACCGTAGCCCTATGTGGATCGCAAAGAATAATCTTGGCACCCATATCAATTAATTTATCTACAAAGAACAAACGGCTTTCAAACATTTTTTGGTGGATCAGAACCTCGCCTTTGGCCTGTGTAGCCATCACTAGGATTATGCTCAACAAATCTGGCGTAAGTCCAGGCCATGGTGCATCGGCCACTGTTAAAATAGAACCGTCTATATAGTTTTGAATCTCATACCCTTCTTGGTGTTCGGGAATAACAATATCGTCTCCTTTCCGCTCCAATTGTATGCCCAACTTTCTAAAAACGGTTGGAATTTGACCCAGATCGTCCCAACTAACATCCTTGATCGTTAAATGGCTTCTGGTCATAGCCGCCAAGCCGATCCAACTACCGATCTCTATCATGTCCGGGAGCATTCTGTGATCTGTTCCACCTAGGCTGTCCACTCCTTCTATTTCCAATAAATTGGAACCGATTCCCGTAATTTTGGCCCCCATCCTATTCAGCATTTTACACAATTGCTGTAAATAAGGTTCACAGGCAGCATTGTATATGGTGGTTTTGCCATCGGCCAAAACAGCTGCCATAACAATGTTTGCCGTTCCGGTAACCGACGCCTCGTCCAACAGCATATAGGTTCCCTTCAATTTTTTGGCTTCCACACCATAAAAGTGCTCCTCCTTGTTATATCGGAATTTGGCCCCCAATTTTATAAAACCTTCAAAGTGGGTATCCAAACGCCTTCGCCCTATTTTATCGCCCCCTGGTTTGGGAATATATCCCTTGCCAAAACGCGCCAATAATGGACCTACGAGCATAATGGATCCCCTGAGTCCTCTACCGTCCTCTTTAAATTGGGCCGATTGTAGATAGTCCAAATTAATGTCATCTGCCATAAAAGTATATGACCCTTGACCTTTCTTTTGGATCTTGACCCCCAAATCCTCCAATAGGGATATTAGTTTGTTTACGTCTACAATATCAGGGATATTGGTAATCGACACTTTTTCTGAAGTAAGTAGTACGGCA
>TARA_R110002050_G_scaffold12267_4_pt1 | contig 11899 bp, 9 predicted proteins | sample TARA_R110002050 | Tara Oceans TARA_R110002050 (sample SAMEA4396988) | marine metagenome | biome: Polar Biome; feature: [DCM] deep chlorophyll maximum layer (ENVO:01000326); material: water (ENVO:00002006), including particulate matter (ENVO:01000060) such as... | depth 25 m
GAAAGCACTTGAGAATGGTAGACGAGATGCTGATTATTACTTTGGTTGTAATCCATGTTCAGAGATTATACTTAGACCATATCAGTTTTGTAATCTTACAGAGGTAGTATGCAGGGTTACAGATGACATAGTATCACTAAAAGAAAAGGTACGTATGGCTACTATACTTGGTACATTACAATCTACTCTTACTAACTTTAAATATCTACGTAAGATATGGAAAGATAACACAGAAGAAGAGAGATTATTAGGAGTTTCCCTAACAGGTATACTTGATTGCCCTGTATTAAACCATGATTACTATGAGTTAAGTGATACTCTTGAGGAGCTAAGAGCAGTGGCAGTAGAGACTAACAAGAAGATTGCCAAAGATTTAGGCATACCACAGTCAACTGCTATAACTTGCATCAAGCCTAGTGGTACAGTTAGTCAATTAGTTGACAGTGCTTCAGGTATTCATGCTAGACATAGCGACTATTATATAAGAACTGTGCGTGGGGATAACAAAGACCCATTAACACAGTTTATGAAAGATAATGGCATACCAAGTGAGCCATGTGCTATGAAGCCTGACAGTACAACAGTGTTTAGTTTTCCTATGAAATCACCATCAGGTGCTACAACTAGAACAAAGATGACTGCCATTCAACAGTTAGAGTTTTGGTTATTGTATCAGAGGTCTTGGTGTGAACACAAGCCATCTGTCACTATATCTGTCAAGGAAGATGAGTGGATGCAGGTAGGAGCATGGGTGTATGAGAACTTTGATGAGGTATCAGGTATATCATTCCTGCCATTTAGTGACCATACCTATGCACAAGCACCCTATCAAGATATAGTAGGTGAAGAGTATGAGAGAGCCTACAAGGAAATGCCTACATCTATTGATTGGTCTAAGTTAGCAGACTATGAGAAGGAAGACACCACATCAGGTGGAAGAGAGTTAGCCTGTACAGCAGATGCCTGTGAGATGGTTGATATAGAAGCTAGTTAAGTAAAGGAGAAATATAATGTTAAATGGTAAATGGACAAAAGAAAACTTTGAGACTCATCACAATGAAAATCCTGAGATATATAATATGTTCTGTAAGTTTGCTGAACAAATGGCAAAAGTAAAAAAACACTACTCTGCTAAAGCTATATTTCATAGGATGAGATGGGAAACAGCTATCAATGAAAAAGATTCAGACTTTAAAATTGATGATGGATGGATTTCACATTATGCAAGAAAGTTCTTGCAGGAATATCCACAATATGATAACTTCTTCAAAGTAAGAACTTTAAAAGAAAGTTATTTAGATTAAATGTTAGAAAGCACAGAGATACTATGGTGGCAGTGGTGGTTACTTATCGCTATCAGCATAAATACGACAATAAATCTCATAGTGTTCTTTAGAGGAAGAAAGTTACACATACGAGAGTTATTACATTTAAAACCAAAACGGAGAAGTAAATGAGAGAAATGATACTACAAGCACTAAAGAGTAAAATATCAGGACAGATAAATGGTCATATAGCTAACATAGAAGCTATGATGACTAATCCTGTAGGAATAGGAGACCATCCTACTATTGTAGAGACCATAGAAAAAGAACTAAGTGCTCTAGAACATGAGAATGGTAAGTTAAACAACTTAGTTAGATTCTTTGAAAGGAGACAAGATGAAGCTATTGAAGAGCAGAAAACGCAACCCAAATCTAAGTAAGTATGACGCACCTTTAAAGATACAGTTTACTAAAGGTATGTCAGACTTTAAGAGGGGTAAAACTACTAATCCTTATCATAGCAATAGTATGCAGTCACGTGAGTGGCTTAGAGGTTTCAATACCTCATTTTATCAAAGGTTAGAGAGAGTGAAGAAAGATGAAACTAGAAGAAGAAGCGAGAAAATACATGAAGGATAAGTTGTTTATAGATGAAGTCATTACACCTGACTTGTACGAGAACTTAGCAGGTCAGACTGCTATCTTCCCCAAAGAAAAAGCATTGGAGTATCTTGCATTGGGTATGACAAGTGAAGCAGGGGAAGTAGCAGGTAAGGTAAAAAAACTTATACGTGATGGGGATGATGTGGAAGGCTTTGAGATGAAGAAGATTGCCATAGCATCAGAGATAGGTGACGTACTTTGGTACTGTGCTATGATGGCAAAGGAAGTGGGAGTTCCCTTGAATACTATTATGCAGGAGAACTTGAAGAAGTTACATGGCAGAAAAGAACGTGGTACATTACAAGGTTCAGGTGATACACGTTAAGTACGTGCCATTAGTCCACCACGTTTAAACTTGTAGCGAACTTCACCTGTAAGTTTAGTACCATCTGATGCATCAAGAGGTTTTGGTGCGTCTATCTTTTTCCAATAGTTAACACCATTAGCAAATACTCTGTTGCCTATAACTGTGGCTGTATCAGCACTTTTAACTGCCTGTCCTGTGGCTACATCTGTATATAAATGACCTGATGCAGGATTAAATGATATTTCAGTTTCATACCCTTCTTTTAAGAGATTACGACTAGATACATAATTACCATCAACGGAAGCCATGTTAAATTTACCACTAGCTTCTGGAACAGCTAAACCTTTAGCCTTAGAAGCAATTCTTTGTCTATGTTTCTGATTAACATTAAATGTTACATTTTCTACTGTAGCATATGGCTGATAGGACAATGCTTTTCCATTATAGTTATTTGTGTGTATAGTTTGCAACACACCCTTTTCTCCATCAATAGTCCTAGAATTTAAATTCTTTCTAATACCTACCTTTGTACCATCCTTTACCTCAACACCTATTAGTTTGTTAGCATCTGAACTACCTGCTGTCTTAATGTTTTTTAGTTTATTATCAAACAATTTAATTGTTTCAGTTGTATAATTAGATTTTAAATTACCATCTAATGCATATTTACTTGCACCTATATCTAAAGGTAATGCTTCTTTAGTAGAATCTAATATGTTAACTTTAGGTGTATTTGATTTTGGCATTACTTTAGTTAGTAACTCATCTTTTCTTTGGTCTCTATGCAGTATCATATCAAAATTAAGCCTTTGTGTTTTGCCATTTTTATCTTTTACTACTAACATTGGTCTATATACGTATTGGTCGGATACGTTTTTGTTTACTGAAAACATAGGATTATTACCATCAAAGAAAGTTAGTTCCTCTGGTAAGTCTCTTTTAACTATTGCAGGATTATCTGGAGATTTCATGTACTCTACCATCCTGCTATGATTTCTACGTAATTGGTCTAAGTTTTTTTTTCTAACTGGACTTACACTATATCCCACAACTGTATATTCTGTTTTTACTCCACTAGGCGGCTCTGATATATATTTACTTCCTATAGGGTAATCATCAAAATATCCAGTCTTTTCAATATTTTTTGAAACACCCTTAAATTTTTTTGCCATTGCATTTATGTCAAAGTCCATTTTTCCTTTAGCTGATACATATGTTAAATCAAAATTCTTTTCAAAATCAAATCCCTGTATTTTCTTTTCTGCATCAGTCATTTTTCTAGCAGGAGATGGTTCACGTTTGCTAGTCATAGCCATTACAGCATTGCCTACATTACCTTGTTCATCTGCACCATATAGTTTAGCTCTAGCCACTTTTAATTTTTTAGCTAGATTTATTGCACCATCAACACTCATGTTATCAACATTTATATTTTTCATAGCTTTAGAAGATAATCCTAGAGAGGATAATATTTCTCTTGCTGTTTCTTTTTGTGCAATAGCATTTTTAGCTATCTTAGGTGCTTTAGCAACAACACCACCAACTCCACCAAACTCACCTGCACTAAAACCTGACTTAGCATCTTCCTTTAACACAGGATTATCAATTAAAGAATCTAGTAAAGTACTAAAGTTTTCTTTATAGTATTCTGAACCCATGTTTTCTTTAGACACTTCAGTAAATCCCTTACTAAAAGCATCCATTCTTTTATTATCATCTGCAAGTATAGCATCTTTTATACCAACTCCTGCAGCAATAACATCCGTTGGTAGTCCTAATGTAGCACTAACAGCACCTGAAGTCATACCTGCCACAGTTGTTGCTATACCTTGAAATGCCTCACCTAAACTTTTGTATTTAGGAGATGTTTCATTATCTATCCTGTCATCTATATCAGATATTTGTTTTACAGATTCGTTATCTAGTTCCACTTATAATCCCTTTCCTTACTTTAGGTATTGCTTTTATTGCTAAATTTAATATACTTATTTCTTTATCTTTTATTCTAACCATTCTATCTTTATCTGCGTTAACACTAGTAAAATCATTAAAAGAATATTTAGGTAATTCCCTTTTTAATAATTCATTAACAGACTCTTTGTCTCTTTGATTAAGAGACTGCCATTTTTGAAAGTCAATAGTAGTATATTTAGCACCTGCCTTTGAACCCTCAATAGTTTTTATTTCTCCAAGTGCTTTTTTTCTAGCTCTACCTATAATTTTTATTGAATCAGCATATATTGCACTTCTTTTTTCTTTATAAGATAGTTGTTTATATTGGTCTTTTCTTATTGCCCTAGCCATAACTTCATTTAAATTAGTATCACTTCCTTCTTCACTTAAATAAAAACGTGTTAATCTATCTACTTTTTCGTTAGGATGCCTTTTATATATTTGAAAGTTTTGCATATTTAAACGACCTAACTCTTGTTGATATGCATTTTTAGCAGGTCTAGTAGTCTCTGTAGTTATCTGACTAACAAGAGGGTCTTGTGCTATTATAGGTCCTGTTTGAAATGCAGAACGTGCAGGTTTATCGTACTCTAAATTCAACTTACTAGCTAAAGATGGTATACTAGCAAAACCTTCCTTGCCTATAAATGGAGTATCTTCACCAAAATCAATTAAGTTAGATGTTCCTCTAGCGTCAATGATGTCAAATAGATTAGTTTCTCCTGTCCTACTTTCAGGAATATATGAAGACTTAATATCAAACTGAGCATAAAAATCTCTAAATGGAGCAATGGGTATAGTAACTGTCTTAACTAAATTACCAACAATCTCTCCAACAATTCTGTCTTTAACCTCACTACCTTCACCTTCTGTGTTACTTAAATCTGTAAGGAGTTTATCTAATGTGTATAAGCCTAAACCTGTTCTAAATGTAGAACCTGCTACTGCTTGTAATACATCTTTAGCATACCTTCCCCAACTCTTAGTAGGTAATTGGTCTCTTTTGTATCTATAAATTAAATCAGCATATAACATAAACATAGAAAAAGGACCATATAAAGGTCTTCCATCTACTAATTTACCTTCATTATTTTTATACTCATACCAATGGTTTGTGTCACCTTGTCTAGCTCTCCATGCATATGCTACGGATGTTAAAGCTGCACCAGTAAATTGTTTTGCTAATCTATCTTTAAAGTCATATCTAACTTTTTTAGCTTTAATTGGACTTAGTGGATTAGGTATTTTTTCTAATGGTATCATGCCTATAACAGGTGCGTGTTGATATATAAACTTTAATTGTGATGCCACAAATTTAGGAAACGGTATAACACTAGAAAGAACAAAGGGAAGTTTTCTAACTGCTGTTATTAATCCTCTAGCTGCATCAGAACCTAGTTTACCATACTCTTTAAATTGAGTTTGATAAGCAAAATCATAAGCATCTTTAGTTGCCTTTGTAAACATATCATCTGTTGCTATCTTAGAAAATTCACCTGATTCATAAGCTGTAAATATTGTATGATTCTTTTGTTTATTAACTTGTTTTGCTACAGCAGTTACTGTCTTTGTGTAGTCAGGTGATGTTCTATAATCAGGTCCTAGTATTTGTGCAACTCTCTGTTGTATAATTGTTTTCTTAGCATCGGCAGATATAGGAATGTTTGCATCTTTTATGCTTCGTTTTAAAGATGCACCTAATACTGCACGTTTAAATATATTATCGGATGCTGTATTTAAAAAGTTTAACTTTCTACCTATGGTAGTTAATATACCATCTCCACCTGCCCTAGCTTCAATGTCAGCATTTTTAAAAAACAATCTACGAGATTCATTTGGAAAAGATTCTGAGAATACTTTTTTTATTAAGTCACCTTCATATGGGTTAAACATAAATTTGGCTACGTCATAAGTTCCATCAAATGGATTGACCCTATAATTACCCTTTAAACCGTATCTAAGCTGACCTGTATTATATATTACATTGTCCATAGCACGAGTCATGGCATCTGTCATTATTCTAAAGCCACCATTGGCTGTATTTCTACCTGCTGTTTTAGGCTGAACTGTCATAAAAGATATTCTAGCTTGGTCTATGTCTTGAAACAATCGCCATCCTAATAACAATGGATTTTCTTTTAATGTCTCTGCTGTCTCTTTAGCAGATACTTTAGATACACCTGCTTTATCTAAACCATCAACTTGGTCTAATAAATCTTTAACAGCCTTTCTGTCTTTTTTACTAGACTTACCACCAAATGTTCTACTAACTAAACTTTGTTCTGCTAGTATACGACCTGCTTCTGATACGTCAGCTTTATATATTAAAGAAAATTGGTCTAAAGTTATATTGTGTTCATCTAATACTTTAGTTATATTATCTATAGGAACATCGCCTCTAACAATAGCCCTATATATAGCAGCTGTTATTCTTTCTCCCGGCTTTTGTTTAACTACATCTTTACCAACACGTAATACTGCTGCAGTAATATTGCTCCTAACTTCTTCTGACAAGGTAGATGTCATAGTTTCAGAAGTAGATATATCATCTTTTAACTTTTTACCCTCTGCAACTTTTTTAGGGTCAAGAGGAGCATCAGGTACAACATCACCTTTTTTTGGCTTAGTTACTTCTATTAAGTTTTTATCTATCTTACTTATAGTATCTTTATCTGCACTTTTTAAAACCTCATCTGTTTTAGCTTTAGCTTTAGCTTCACGAAGTTTTATAGCAGATGATGCTCTTTCTTCTAACTTTAATGTTTTTAACTCTGAAGGTAATGTAACTGCTCTAGTAATACCTGTAAGCAAAAATCCACCTGTAGCTGCAAGTGCTGTTTCAGTTAAAGGTCTTTCAATCTCAAAACCCTTCTCTCCTTTTATACCTGAAGCAACTCTAGTGCTTTCTTTTACAACACCTTGACCTAAACCAATTCCACCTTCAATAGCAGCACCTTTAGCACCTGCTTTCATAACTTCTTTTAGTATTTTTTTAATGCCTAATTTACTAGCTTGTACACCTCCTTGTGCAGCAATCTTACTAAACCCACCTGTAAAAACACTAGCAATAGTAGAGGGTGCTGTCGCAAGACCTTGTGCATAATCACCTAGTTTTCTGACACCTGTATCCACATCTTCAAAAAAACTCTCTCCTTCAGACCTTTCATATAAATCTAATAATCTACCATATCTAGCTTTTTGTTCAGTTGTGCCTGTCATTACATGACGCAAGTCTTTTACTGCTGTAACTTCATTAACATCTGAAATACGAAAATGTTCCATGTAAGTTTCATATATCTTTTCAGGGGTATCTAATTCATCATCATTAAAACCTGCTCGTTCCTCTAACAGAGTAGCGGCATCCTCAAGAAAAGAAAGGTCTTTTGTCAAGACCTCTTTATTCATATCATTGCTATCATAAAAATTATAATCTTTATACATTATTGAAGACCACTTTCTTTTATAATTTTTCTTACTTCAGCTTGTGCCATAATACGAGCATCTGACAAATCTTTACCCTCGTCAAGTAGTTCTTGAGTTCTACGTTTAATATACTTTTGTTTTAAATCAACAGGAAATTTTGTAGAACCTTTTTCTAGTTCGTTTTTAATAGATTGTACTAAAGAAGGAACTTTAACCTCTTCCTTTTCTTTTTCTATCTCTAGTTTTGGTTTTTTAGAAAGGTCTTTAACTTTATTACTGTCACTAGTTTTACCTCCCCCTTTTTTAAGATTAATATCTGATACATCAACTTTATTTAATTTGCCTTCAGGAAAAAGTAAATAATCATAAGCCACTGTATCATCCATTGAAAAATCTTGAAATACAATCTTATCATACTGCTTGGTTAATTCAGATGCTTTTTCTAAAACAGTATTATATAAGTCTCCCTTTTCAATATCTGTTTCTATATCAAAACCACCTGTTTGTGTATTATATCTAAAATCTAAATCAAATCCAGCTTGTTTAGCTAAAACAGACGCAGCACTTCTATTAAAAGAAGCACTTGACATTTTAGTTCTAGTATCTAAAGCTCTTTGAGCACTAGCAGTAAAACCACCACCTATTTTAGAAATGTCATCATCTACTTCTATAGTTCTTTTAGGTGTAACTAAATCAGTTTTAGCTTTTATAGTTTCTCCTACAGGTTTACGTAAACCTAACGCAGCCAAAGTATCTACACCACCACCTGTAAATTTCATACCTGATAAATCTGTGTCTACAATATCTCTAGTTAAATAATTAAGCAAAGAAGATTTATTTACATTAACATCTGTATCGCCTGTAACACTAACAAAGCTATTTAGTTTGTCTTTTGTAATCCCGGGTTTCTTTGATATTTTAATTATATCATCATATAAATCTTGCTCTAATACAACTTTTATAGAAGAATCGTTTAGTCCTTTGTTTCTCAAAACATTATACTTATCACCCAAGTCCGACATTCTAGTTTGTCTTCTTTTTCTTGTAGCTAATCTATCTGCCATTATAACTTGTGACGCATCTTTAATAAGAGCATCTATACTAGATTGTTGACGAGCTAATTCCTTAGACGCACCTTCAGCTACACCACCTAAAAAACTCATAGTATTACTACCAAATAAACCCAATCTTATCTCCTAGCCATTAATCCCATTGTAGGTTCTTCATCTTCTGTTACAGTCTCTACTGTATCCATAGGTAATTCGCCATCCTCGTCATCAACTAAATCACTTAGTTTACCTATAGTAACGTCAATATCACTTGTATTACTACCTATCTTGACAGAATCGTCTGCATCTAATCCTGTATTATACTCTATATTAGCACTATCTGCAACTAATTTTATTGTCTCCATAATAACAGGCAATATTAAAATTCCCACATCTATGCTGTGCAAACCTTGCATAACACTAGATAGCTGTATTGTGTTAGCTAATGTTGTTATAGGAACACCCATCTCTAATACATTTACTAATGTTTCTGTAAATTGTTTATCCTGCATCCTAGTTATATAATACTTAGATGCATCTTCAACCGTTGTGTACTTTGCAGGTTGTTGCCACGGTCTAGCACCTAGTTCATGTGTCATTGACATTCCGGGAATAGGAGCATCTATCAATGGTTCATTTCTATTAGGCATCTTTTAGTTCCTTAATATTTTGTTGCTCTGCTCTAAGTGATTCTACTATATCAGCTATAGTTTCTATAGGCTGTTTTGAACCACTGCCTTGGGTATCAACACCCATAGAGTTTCTTTTTAATAACCCACTATTTTTCATATCTGGTTTTTTTATACTCTTTCTTTGTTTTATAAAAGCATCAACTTCTTGTGCAATACTAAATGCTGGATTAAACATACAAACTCCTAAAAACTAAATATTGTTTTAGCAGGATTAAGTGTTCCTATATAAGCTGAACCTAATTGTCCTACTAAATTACCTATAGCACTTGCTCCTGACGCACTACTAGCCATTTTCTGTGCTTCTGTTCTAGCATCAGCACTTATGTTAGCTACTGCAAGTTCTTTAATTCTATCTTGTTCATTTTCTGCACTTTTCCATGCCCACTCCATAGTGTCACCATAAAATGTCCACAAATTATCATATTGTTGAGTAGATACATCTAACACTGCTTTAGCATTTAATTCGTTAGCACGATTAATAGCACTTGTGTCTGCTGTAGCAATCTCTCTTCTCCATACTGCATTGTTCTGTGCGATAGCTAATTGATTCTGTGCATTGAATTGGTCACGTTGATTAGCTACTTCTGCATTAAATCTTGATAAGGTATTCAACTCACCTGCATTAAACTGATTCTGTGCATTAGTCTGTGTAGAATTAAACTGTGCTACTTGATTTGCTAACGTAGACATAAATTGGTCAACTTGATTCTGTGACGTAGCATTAAATTGATTAGCGGCATTTTTAGCAGCTTGGTCTGTTAGTATAGACTGATTAATTGCCTGTGCATTAAACAAGGAAGTTTGTTGTTCATTACTTAAGTTAGCCATATCTAATTGTAAGAAGTTACTTGCGTTTTGAACAGATGCTTGTTGAGCATTACTTAGATTACTCAAATCCATATTAGCTAATGCTGATGCTTCAGCTATAACCATAGCTTGTCTATTACCTAAATTGTTTAGATTCATAGTATTAGTTGCACGACTATTCTCTAACATTACCTGTTGGTCAGATGTAAAGTTCATGTTAGCTATATCACCAATTTTGGCAGCATTTGCAACTCTAGTTTGGAAGGCTTGGTCAAACTCTTGACCTATGAATGTAGCACGTTGCTGTGCAGCTAACATAGCTCTCTGTTGTCTGTTAGATAAGTTCTGTGCTTCAAACTGTGCAGTTACCTGTGCATCTGCCTGTGCTATTGGAAGTGCTGACTCAAATACTCCTTGTATAAGTGCCTGTCCTGCCATACTAGATGCACCTAAACCTCTTTGTTGCATCATAGCCTGAACACCTCTAATTGCTCCTGCTGCCCATGCAGGTGGATTAGTGGCATCAAAGTTAGCAGTTAATGTGGCTAGTTGCCCTTGTACAGTAGCTTTCTCACTAGGAGTTGCTGTAGCCGACTGTATCTGTTCAGTAAAGTTAGATGCTGTCTGTGCATTAGCTACACCACCACTGATTAACTCACCTGATTGTATCTGTCTTTGTACAGGATTGTTTATTAGAGTGGCAGTACCTTGAGCAGCTTGAAGGTTGGATACTGAACTAGCAGTCTGCTGTGCGGCTAATACTTGAGCACGTGGGTCTGCTACATTTGCTTGAGCAGCCTGATTTGTTTGTATAGCTGTTTGTACAGCAGGTGCGGCTTGAACTGCATCCATAGCAGTTGAGGTAACAGTGGTAGGAGCTATTGCTCCTGCTGTCTCTGCACCATATGTAGGTGCTACAGGAGTGCTAGTTAGCTGTCCTGTAGTAGAGTCTATTATCTGTTGTTGATTAGTTGCTGTTAGTTCAGGTTGTGTTACAGCACCTACAGGTATTGCACCTGTCTGTGCTAGGTTAGTACCAACTTCTCCTATACTTTTAGGGTCACCTGATGTGCCATAGGCAGGTATTTGTCCTGCTCCTGTACCTAATGTGGGTACATAGGATTGTTGTGCTTGATTGTTTGCAGGAGATAATCTTTCAACTATATCGCCACCCCTTGCGTCTTCAGGTCTTGTTGGAGCTACGATTGGTTGAGGTGCAACAGCGTCTCTTGGGTCTACTAAAGGGGGTGGTGGTGATTCAGGTGTATATGGTGCAGTTCTTTGGTCTATTACTGCATCCAAATTTCTATTACCACCCGGAGCAGTGCCAAAAAATCCTAAAGGAACTGTTACTCTCTCACCTGTGTTAGTTATTGCGTATTGACCACCCTGAACAGGCTCAACAGCAGTATATATTCCTCCAAATTCAGGGTAAGTATCAGGATTTGCTTGTCTTGCTATAGTGTCATTTCTATATAATGTTTCACCGGGTTTAGGTCTATAAAACTCAAAATCAGGATTCATGGTGTTAGTTGGTCTTTGACTATACAAATAATCAAATGTAGGGATTCTATTTTGTTGTCCGTATGCTCCTGAATCTGTGCCTTCATATCTAGGGTCAAATCCGGGTGAAGATATATTCATGTTTGCACTAGAGGTACTAGCTGTACCAAATAAAGGTGCACCACCATTAGCCATCTTAACGACAGAACCACCACGAGCCATCTCTTGTGCTTTACT
>TARA_R110002050_G_scaffold264424_5_pt1 | contig 11876 bp, 12 predicted proteins | sample TARA_R110002050 | Tara Oceans TARA_R110002050 (sample SAMEA4396988) | marine metagenome | biome: Polar Biome; feature: [DCM] deep chlorophyll maximum layer (ENVO:01000326); material: water (ENVO:00002006), including particulate matter (ENVO:01000060) such as... | depth 25 m
TAAAATGACATTGTTAATAGTTGCTTATTAAAATAGTAATGATAACAAAATATAAACTTTTATCGTTTAAACAATTAAGTTTCATTATTTTTGACGCATTAAATTTAGCCATGAAAAAATTAAGCATCGTTTTTTTAGCAGTTTTTTTAACCGCAACCTTATTCTCTTGTAAGTCTAACCACCGTTGCGCTGCATACAGTAAAGCTGAAGTAGTTAGCAACCAGAATCCATCCTAAATTTGGATTGGAGAAAGTTAGAATCTGAGCAAGATTTTAGAAACTTACTAGAAGATAGTAAAGCTTCTCCCGAAAAACTTCACGCTATTTTTAAGCATTCAACTCGTTGTCCTGTGAGTTCTATGGTTAAATTTTCATTGCAATCTTCTTGAAAAAAACACAATCCTGAAGTTCCTATTTACCTTTTAGATTTAATTAAATTCAGATCTATTAGTAATCTGATTGCTGAAGAATTAGAAGTTCAACACCAATCTCCTCAGTTAATTTTGATTAAAAGCGCTGAAACAATTTATCATTCTTCGCATGGTGGGATTGATGCTAAAGCAATTAGCTCTTATAAGTAAACGAAATATCTTGAATTAGTTCGGGGTTTAAGCTGAGAGCTACTGGACAGTTTTTTGCTTCATAATTAACAAAGTCTTTTTCTTCTTTATTTAAAGGAACATCAAAGACTATTTCAACGCTGATTTTATCAATTTGTCGGGGATTTGACTTCATGTGTTTGAAAATTTGAAACTGCGGTTTTCCAATTTCAATATTTTTCGCTTTTGCTTTAATGGCAATTGTGGTTATAATACACTTCCCAAAGAAGCAGCTACTAAATCAGTTGGCGAAAAACAAGCTCCCTTTCCATTATTGTCTTTAGGTGCATCTGTTTGCAATTCATATCCTGAGCCAACATGAATTATTTCACAATTAAAATTGTCAGTGTAGGAGCCGGTAATGGTTGCTTTCATTTTTTACATTAAAAATAAACTTTTTTGCTGTTAATCAAGTTAACTATCTTATAATAGTTATTCTGGCAAAATACTTATTATTAACTTTGTTGAGGTATATGAGAACAAAAGATTTCATTCTTCTATTTTTTTTAAGTTTATTTTCCCTCACAATCTTTTCACAAGAAACGATTTTTGAAGAAAAAACGACTATTTACGACAAAGAAGTTTCTGGAGGTATTGGCATGCACACCAATGGGTTTTCTGCGGTTTATCGTTCAGGGAAATTCATTACTGCCTTCAAAAAACGAGTTTTTGAAATTGAAATCGCTAACATCAAGCATCCTAAAGAAATAAGGAGTGTAAATCCGTTTCAAGACAATGTCCGGGGCTATATTTTTGGCAAAATGAATTCATTTTATGCCTTAAGGCCGAGCATAGGGATTCATAAAATTTTTATACCTAAGCAGTCAATAAATGGGGTCTCTGTAACTTTTGTCTCTCATTTTGGGCCTTCTATCGGAATGGCTAAGCCTGTTTATTTAAACATTATTGAAAGAGAACCCAACCAGCCTAGATCGATCATTGTTAAAGAAAAGTACGATCCAGTCAAACACCAACAAGGAGATATTTATGGTAGAGCATCATTTCTAAATGGCTTTAATGAGATGAGATTTTATCCTGGTCTTTTTGCCAAATTTGGTTTTCATTTCGATTTTGCAACAAGTCAGGATGCACTTAGAGCTATTGAAGTTGGAGCTGCCATAGATGTTTATTTCGATGAAATTCCGATTATGGCTTTCGCTGAAAATCAATCTTTTTTTGTAAATCTATACGTGAATTTTCTTTTTGGCACTAGAGAAGTTAGGTAAATCTCTTTCAATTATTTTACTTCTTTCTAACAATATCCCATTGCTTTATAAATAAGAATTCCAACCCACTCATGGAGTAACCAATACCATTCTGAAAGAGTTTGAGTATCGGGCAAGATTAGAAAAGCAGGGTGCCATTTTCGTTCCTCGCTCACTAAATCAACAACAAGTAAATCGGGGTTAAAACCCAATTTATTAAAACAAGCCGCCGATCTTCTCATGTGCATACTCGATGTGCAAAGTAAAACGGATTCATCAATGCCTTTTTCATTTAATAATTTAATTGAATTTAGCGCATTTTCATAAGTATTTCTTGAGGTTTTCTCTAGAAGTAGATCCTCTTTTTTAACTCCAATTTCAATTAAGTAATTTGCCAGTATTTCAGCTTCAACATCGTCGTTAATTAAACTGCCAGATCCTCCTGCTATCAATATTTTCTCAACCTGACCTGAAAAATACAAGGGCAAAACTTGAAGAATTCGATCAGCATTTCTACCAAAATCGATATTTTTAGAGGTTTCTTCTTGATGCACAATTCCCCCTAAAACAATGGCTACTTTATAATTTTTATCTAATGTTTCTATTTTGGTAGAAGGTAATTCCCAAACACTCGAGAATTCATTGAAAATAAACTTATTACTAAAAAACAAGAGTAAGAATAAGGCGCTTACTAAGTATTTTTTCTTATTGTTTTTCGAAAAAAGACTGAATAGAAGTAAGGTAAGTATCCATACAATAGGTTGTAGAAAGAAAAAAAAGATTTTAGAGAGGATGAAAAACATCTAACTATTTTTTGCCAAATTAATACCATTTCTGATACAATCACTTACTGAGATTCCATTATTAAAATTTCCTGCAATAAAAAAGTTAGGATGATAACTTCTAAATTCATTCATTGAATCAAGGAAATTGTGATAACCAATTTCATATTGAGGAATGCCATTGAACCATTTTTTTATTGAGAGCAATTCAGGCTTTTCTTTGCTGCCAAGCACTTTTTGAAGCGATGAAATTAGCTCATTTTCAATCTCATCATCTGGTTTATTTACTAATTCAGGATAGCGGCTTCCACCTGCAATTACAGTAATCAATTCTTTTTCAGGATCTGAGCTTGTGTGTGGAAAAAATCGACTGTTGAATAGAATTCCTAAAAAGGGTACTTTTTCGCTGCGCCGACTTAGAATTCCGAAAGCTGCTTCTTTAAAATCTAGCTGACTTTTTCTTACAGAGAGGTGAAGACTCACTGCAGAAACATAGTTAAGGTTATCCAATGCATTTGCAAAAGATTGACTTAAAGGACTAATTAATTTACTCAGAACAGGGGCTGGTAGAGTAGATATTACTTGGTCTACCTGAATTGTTTTTTCCTCACTGTTTTGAGAATAAGTGATTAGATAAGAATCTACTTTTTGTTCAATAGAAATCACTTTTGCATTTAGGTGTAATTTTTCTTGTAGCTCATTCTCAAAAGCTTGAATTAAGTTAATTAAACCTTCTGGAAGCGAAAAAATCTTTTGTTTGGGCAATTGGTCCTCCGAGTTTTTCTTTTTCTTTTCCTTCATGAGCTGAATCATCCCTTTTACTACACTACCGTGAAGCTCTTCGGCATCTTTTAAGATACTAAGTGTATGATTAATGCTCATCTTTTCAGGATCACCTGCATAAATTCCTGTTATGAACGGAACAATTAAATCCTCGAAAATTTGAGTTCCAAACCTTCTCCTACAAAAATCAGCTAAGCTTTCTTCTGATTGATTTTTTTTCTTGGAAATGAAAGGCTCTTTAAGAATCCTGAAAATTGTATTTAAACCAATTAAGTTTGAACTAATGGCCCTTTTAAACGAAGTAGGAATAGGTTCTATTTTATTGTTCTTGAGGACAAATCGCTGTTTAACCGCAATTTCTTCAGGAAAGATGAGTGATTTATAGAGATTTAAATCTTCTAGTACTTCTTTGGTCTCTTTATTATTAATAAGGACTGTATTAGGCCCAAGTTCACAAAGAAAATCCTTAATTTTTACTGTCTGAATTTTTCCTCCGGCATTTTCGTCTTGTTCTAAAATTACAAAGCTTTTTCCATCTTTTTGTAGTTGATGAGCTACAGCTAAACCACTAATTCCCGCACCTAAAATGGCAATCATATTGTCATAGAAAATAGTTGAGTACTTGGCTTATTTCGCATTAGTTTTACATCAAAAGCCATGCATATATTTCTAACAAATGGTTTTCCTTTTTCTGTAACAATCAAACTATTTTCGTAGAGTTCTAACAAACCATCTTGCTCCATTTCTTTGAGCCTCTCGATTGATTCAACTACAGAAGGATGCGACATGTCTTCAGATTTCCATTCAGTTTCAAAGTGGCACATGATGTTAAGGATGTGTTTTCTAATCACCAAATCTTCATCATTGAGAAGGTGACCTCTAAAGATTGGTAAAATACCTTGTTCTATCTTTTCATAATACGCTTCAACTGTTTTTACGTTTTGAGCAAATGCAAACCAACTATCGCTAATACTTGATACACCTAAACCTACCATTAGTTTTGTTTTTGAAGCAGTATACCCCATAAAGTTTCGATGCAGGGTTTTCTTTTTCATGGATTCAAACATCTCATCTTTTTCTAATGCGAAATGATCCATTCCAATTTCTTTGTATCCCGACTCCAAAAGCAATTTGTAACCCAATTCATAGAGTGCTCTCTTTTCCTCATCTTTTGGCAAGTCGTTTTCGTCAAAACCTCTTTGACCATTCCCCTTAATCCAAGGAACATGAGCATAACTGTAAAAAGCAATTCGTTCGGGTAGAAGAGTTTTAACTTTTTCAATGCTATAGCGAATACTCTCTTTCGTTTGGTGGGGTAGACCATAAACCAAATCGAAACTGATGGAATTATAACCTACATCTCTACTTTCTGAGGTTACTTTTTCTACATTTTTAAATGGTTGAATTCTATTTATAGCTTGCTGCACTTTTAAATCCAAATCTTGAACTCCGTAACTTGCTCTTTTAAAACCATGTTTAAACATGACTTCTAAATGCGCTTTGTTTGTATTATTGGGGTGTCCTTCAAAGCTGTAGGAGTGTTTTTCTGGAACAATTCCTTTTCCTAATATTCCTTCTAATAAAACATCAAGTTGATCTGGACTAAAAAAAGTTGGAGTACCGCCGCCAAAATGTAATTCGCTGATGATTGGTTTTTCTTTAAAAAGGTTTAGGTATAAATCCCATTCTTTCAAAACAGCTTGAATATAAGGAGCTTCTACATCATGATTTTTCGTTATTCTCTTATTACATCCGCAAAAAGTACACAAGCTTTCGCAAAATGGAAGATGGATGTAAAGACTAATTCCTTCTGCTTTGTTACTGTCATCAAATGATTGAACGACACTTCTTTTCCAATCTTCAATCGCTATACCTGTCTCATCCCAATAGGGTACAGTTGGGTATGAGGTATAACGAGGCCCAGGAATATTGTATTTAGAAATCAAATTTTGCATGTTGCAAAGTTAACTAGAAATAGGCAGGGTACTAAGCTTTATTGAATGCGTTTAATTAGTTTTTGAAAGTATTAATTTTTTTATATACCTTCGTATAAACCAATCAATTAGTTATGTCTACAACATTTGAAACATCTATAGCATTTATTCAGTTACTGGAAGATGGTATAATTAGAGTTAAGGTCAAAGAAAATGCAATAATTGATCAATTAGGATTATCCGAAAATTTAGCAATTTACAAACAAATTCTAGGTAATAAGAAAGCAAAGTTCATTACCTTATTTCATGCTTTAAATACTGCTGATTTTGGAATAAGAAGCGATTATGAAGCAGTCAATAGAGTCGAACTGAAATTAGCTGAAGCATTTGTTTTAGCAAGTTTATCTAACCGTATTGAAGTTAATTATCACATCCAAAATACCAAGAAGAAATATCCAACCAAACTATTCAATGACGAGCATTCTGCTTTGAAATGGCTTAGAAGTTTAAAATTCTAGGAATTAGTTTTCTTCTCCTATGTGTTTCTTATAAAAAGCAAAGACTTCATGAGCTAAATCTCTTCCCAATTTAAGCCCTGCAATGTTATCTGCTTGAATGTGATACCCTCCCATAACTCTTGAAATTCCAGCCATTTCAGCAGTTTCGGTAAATGTTGGAAATTCTAGAACCACTGTGTCGCCTAATAGGTCAGGTTCAGTTAAAGCACCGGCTACAAGTGTAACTTTTTCGCCAAATTTATCGCTACCTGTATAAAGTTTGAGTATTTCACCACAAGCTCCACTAATTGTGCTGTGACCTGAGGGATAGGATGGGAATGGAGGGCATAAAAAAACTGCAGGTGAGTAGGGACGCCATTCTTGACCCTTTAACTCCATCATTCCTTTTCCTTCTCCACCCCAACCAATTATGGGTTTATCTTGATAGTATTTGTGAATTAAGGCATAAGGTCTTGCATAATCGTAGAACATTTTAGAATCCCAACAAGCAATAAAAGCATCCATTGCTGCAACTTGGTTTACAAAAAACAATTTCACATCTTGATCTAAGGTATGCTGATCTCTTATTGAAACATTTTGAGCAAACTTGAGCCAATGCCCCGCTTGTTGAACAGATTGTGGACCATCACGCATAAATTCAACCAATGCTTTTTGCTTATCTGTTAAGTTTGCTTGCAATTCAATTACTTCATCAAGTTCTTTTAAAAGTTGCTCTGAATCGATTGCAGGAGGAGGGATAGATCGAAATTGATCAGAAGATTTTAACGCTATGGGTTTTACTTGATCCCAATAAGGAGTTAAACAACTTGGTGCAAAAAAACCTCCTGCTCCATCTGAAAAATATTTTGGTTGCCATCGCATTAAGTCAATATTATTATCAACATCATTTATAGGTTTGTAGCCAATATAATCGAAATATGGAACTCTATCTGAACCAGGTTCTTCGCCGTATTGATTTGATCCATCACCTTTTCTAGCCTCTATTATAGCTTTTGCTGCAAGGTTACCAACTCCTTCAGGTGTAGTAGGATCTAAAGATGTATTGGTAGGATCTAATCCTAATTCAATCATGAAATTCTTAAAAAGTGAAGTATCAGTAAAATAATATTCATTCATTGCTCTAAACGCTGCATAACTTATGGCAATTTCTTTATTTTTTAAACTTTGTTTATCCACTGGTCTTCTTTCCACACCTTTCAAATATACAGGGATTGCCTTTTCGTCATACCTTGACCAAGCATCAAAAATGGCGACAAAAATGAGGCCTAAATACCTTGACGTAATAGTTGGTCTTGGCTTAAATTTTTCAGTATCATATGCAGTAGCTGTTATTGCTATTTCACTCCACCGATAAGCGATATTATCTGCACCTTTCAGTTCACTTTGTTCTTTTTCAGCAATGGTATCTTGCTTTTTACTTTTTGAATTACAGGATAATAATAAAGTACTAAATAGTATAGTGATTGAGGTAATTGATAATAGCTTGTATAACTTCATTTATATAATATTATTTAGGAAAGTAAATGTACAGTTTTTAATAAAATTAACAAGTTGAATTAAAAGCAAAAAAAAGAGAGCTGCCAGCACTCTTTTAATATAAATAGAACGTCTTCGAAAAAAGATTTTTATCGTAATTCAGCAAAAACTTTAGCAGCATCAAATTCTTTTGCTGCTTTTCCTTTGCGAATTATCTCGATGTTTTTAATGGAATCACCTACTTGAATTAAGTCAACTGTTCCTTGTCCTTCAATAACATAACCAAAAACAGTATGTCCACCATTTAACCAAGAAGTTTCTTTATGTGTAATAAAAAATTGACTTCCATTGGTGTTTGGTCCACTGTTAGCCATCGACAAAGTACCGGCTCTATCGTGTTTTAAGCTTGGATCAAATTCATCTCTAAAAGCATATCCAGGGCCACCTGCACCTGTACCTTGAGGATCTCCACCTTGAATCATAAAGTCAGCAATCACTCTATGAAATTTTAAACCATCGTAAAATGGTACCCCTTCGGCTTTTGCATTATTCGCAATCTTTCCTTCTGCTAATCCCACAAAGTTGGCAACAGTTAGTGGTGTTTTTTCAAATTCTAACTTGATTAGAATGCTTCCTTTTGTTGTATTGATTTTTGCATACAATCCATCTTGCAACTTGTCTTGAGCAGTACAAGAAATTGCAAACACTGAAATAATTAGGAAGTTAAAGAGTTTTTTAATTTTCATCATGATTTTTAGTTTTAAAGTTCAATTATTAAGCCAAGGGGCTAATTTCTTAAAAAATTTTGGTTATTAAGCGTAAACGGTGTGTATAATCTCTTTTTGATTGGTTAAAAATTCCTTGATGGTCTAATTTATCAATTCTAACGCAACCTGAAGCATGGATAATTTGGTTATTTGAAAGCATCATTCCTACATGTGTTATTTGACCTTCTTCATTGTCAAAAAAAGCTAAATCTCCGCTTTCTGCTTCTTCAATAAATGAAAGTGTTTGACCTATTTTAGCTTGTTGTGATGCATCTCTTGGAAGAAAGTAGCCATTGAGTTTGTAGATTAATTGAACAAATCCCGAACAATCAATTCCAAATGGCGAACGACCACCCCATTGATACGGAGCTTTCAATAACAACAAAGCATTTTCTGTAAGTTGAGATTTAGTGGGATTTTTCTTCATTGTATTAAAACTGCCATCATACTTCCAATGCGTTTCACCAAGTTTAATCGTATTGTTTTTAAAATGTGGCAAATTACTTCCAAGTAATATACTCATCAATTCACCACTTTCTTTATTTACAATAACTTCAGCTAGCTCATTTACAACAGCAGACTCTTCATTAATAAGACTCTCAAATTCTCTTTCCGGGATGAATGTAAATTGTTTTTCATCAATCCAACATTCGTAATTATCATGAACAGTTTTAATTCGGCACCAAGCTTTTCTTTGCTCATAAACCTTAATCAATTCACCAAATAGCAATTGAGTAACTTGCTCACTTTTGTCAGAAGCTTCTGCTCTACAGGGTACTACATTTAAGTGTGCAATTCCAAATTTCATTTGCAGAAAGTCAGGATTGACTAAACATTTTCAATTACAAAAGCTGAAGCACCTCCACCTCCGTTGCAAATTGCTGCTCCACCGAATTTTCCTCCGTTTTGTTTCAGCACATTAATCAATGTTACAATTATTCTTGAACCTGAGTTGCCAAGCGGATGTCCTAAAGCCACAGCTCCTCCATTGATGTTCACTTTTGCAGGATCTAATTTCATTTGTTGTGTATTGGCGATACCAACTACAGAGAAAGCTTCGTTTAATTCAACAGCGTCTAAATCGCTTAGCTTCATGCCTGCTTTTTCAATAGCAAGTGGAAGGGCCTTGGCTGGTGAAGTAGTAAACCATTCAGAAGCTTGAGCTGCATCGGCAAAACTCACAACTTTTGCAAGTGGTTTTAAGCCTAAGCTTTCCATTTTTTCTTTGCTCATTAAAATCAATGCTGATGCACCGTCATTGATTGTTGAAGCATTTGCTGCGGTTACAGTTCCTCCTTCTACAAATGCTGGGCGAAGATTAGGAATTTTATCGAAAAACACGTTGCTGTATTCCTCATCGTGGTCAAATTGAATTGGATCACCTTTTCTTTGAGGGATTTCTACAGGAATTACTTCATCCTTAAATTTCCCATCTTTCCAAGCTTTTGCAGCTCGCTGATATGATTCAATAGCGAAAGCATCTTGTTCTTCTCTTGAAATATTACATTCTTTAGCACACAATTCAGCGGCATTTCCCATCGCATAATTGTGATAAACGTCAATTAAACCATCTTTCGTTAACCCATCAATTAACACACCATTTCCATATTTGTATCCAGTTCTGGCTTTTTCTAAGTAATACGGAGCTTGAGACATGTTTTCCATACCTCCTGCAACAACTACATCATTATCTCCTAACATAATACTTTGAGCAGCCAACATTGTCGCTTTCATTCCCGATGCACATACTTTATTGATTGTCGTGCAAGGTGTAGCGATGTTTAAACCTGCAAAAATAGCTGCTTGTCTTGCCGGAGCTTGTCCTAAGTTAGCCTGAATTACATTTCCCATAAAGACTTCCTGAACTTCATTTGGGTCGAGATTAACTTTATTCAATGCTCCTTTAATTGCTGCTGCTCCTAGTTTTGTTGCTGAAATTCCCGAAAGAGATCCATTAAAACTTCCCATTGGGGTTCTTACTGCTGCAACTATATATACTTCTTTCATTCGAAACTATTTTTTTATGAAAGTCAAAATTAAGGAATTCAAAAAAGAAAGTATTGTATTTCTTCCTTCAATTAGTTGCTGATATTGTATTATTTTCGTGATTTACTTTCGACGACGATGAATAAAGTTTTAGCTTACATCAGAAATCAACACCACATGATTTTAAAAATTGCAATGTTTGTTTTTGCAATTGGTTTAATCGTTGCAATCTTTCCGCGCAGTCAAAAGTTTAAGTTTGAATTTCAGTTGTCTAAACCATGGCAACACGTTGATTTAATTGCTCCTTTTGATTTCCCAATTTACAAAACCTCCGAAGACTTAGCTGAAGAAAAAAACAACGTGCTGTCGAATCAAGCCGTCTATTTTCATAAAAATAGCGCTATTGGCGAAGAAGTACTTGTTAAATATCAAGAAGAGTTTGATTCAAAATGGAATCAAGTAATTGCGAATTATTCAGCTAAAGTTGAAAGTTTTAGGGATAATAAAGACCAATTTTATCAAATAGGTCTGAGCTTTTTGAAAAAAGTTTACCAAAGTGGGATCATCGAACAACACAGTACCATAGAAAGTCAGCCTGGCTCTTTTGAAATAATGGTGTTAGAAAATAACAATGCTAAAAAGGTTGAACTAAAGTCTTTGTATCAAATTCAGTCAATTTTTGATGCTTTTGATAAAAACCACTCAACTCTCAATCGAGAGGAGTTGGATATTTTAAAGTCTATTCTGGTAGATTTCTTAGAAATTAATGTCAAGTACGATCAAGCGACAAACGAATATATTAAAGAACAAGAACTTTCAAAAATTTCACCAAGCACAGGATTGGTTCAAAGTGGTGAGAAAATAATCTCAAAAGGAGAGTTGGTAAATGATAATAAGTTTAAAATTTTAAGTTCGTTAAAGAAGGAATATTCCAACCAGTTGGGCAATCAAAAGCAAGAAAGATGGATTCTGCTCGGTCATGGTTTGTTGGTTTCGCTTATAATTTTCACTTTAGGACTATTTCTATACTCTTTTCGCAGAGATATTTTCGACAGTGATTCAAAAATTGTATTTCTACTCTTTTTGATTTTATTGTTTGTATTGCTTTCCAAACTGGTTTTAGATTTAGCATTTCTTCACATTTATTTAATTCCGTTTTGCATTTTACCTTTAATCATTCGAACATTTTTTGACACTAGATTAGCGGTTTTTTCTTTTTTAATCATGGTTTTATTGGTTGGGTTCATTGCGCCCAACCCTTTCGAGTTTGTTGTAATTCAATTAATAGCAGGAATTATAACGCTTTTTACTATTCGAAACCTTCAACGCAGGGGACAATTTTTCTTGGTTGCATTATTGGTTTTCGCACTATACTCTTTGGTGTATTTGGCTTTAGAGTTAATTCAAGAAGCAACTCTCAGCAATATTAATTGGAAGTTTTTTGCTTGGTTTTTTGGAAGTGGTTTAATTTTACTTTTCACTTATCCTTTGATTTATTTGTTTGAGAAAATATTTGGATTGGTCTCAGATGTAACGTTGATGGAATTGGCCGACACCAATAGAAGGTTGCTCAGAAAGTTGAATACAAAAGCTCCTGGCACTTTTCAGCACTCATTACAAGTAGCAAATTTGGCAGAAGAAGCAATAAGAACCATAGGAGGAAATGCATTGTTGGTAAGAACAGGGGCATTGTATCATGATATTGGTAAAATGAATATGCCCAATTATTTTATCGAAAATCAAAACTCTGATTACAATCCTCACGATGAAATTTCACCTGAAGAAAGTGCTGTTATTATTATTGACCATGTGATTCATGGAATTGAA